>ERZ1643251.629-NODE-629-length-47937-cov-16.081450_pt1 | contig 47937 bp, 39 predicted proteins | sample MGYA00579261_ERZ1643251 | MGnify/ENA primary metagenome ERZ1643251 (study PRJEB29033, sample SAMEA4952267) | chicken gut metagenome | biome: Broiler Chicken; feature: Gastrointestinal Tract; material: Caecum | place: Ireland | collected 2018 | study: Broiler... | reverse complement strand
GTAGAGCAAGGGACTGAAAATCCCTGTGTCCTTGGTTCGATTCCGAGACGCGGCATATTTTTATAGATAACTTAGCCTGGATTTTAGCACGGGGAGTTGAGATTATGACCGGATTTTTAGAAAAACACAAGAATTTATTCACTATAATCGGCTTATTTGCCGTGTTTTACCTGATTTTCTTCCACAATATCGGCTCCTACCCGCTTATGGATATTGACGAAACCCGATACGTGCTGATGTCCAGAGATATGCTCAAAAGCGGCAATTTTATGACGCTTTATCTGAACGGGGAATATTTTTTTGAAAAACCGCCTTTGTATTTCTGGATTGAATGCCTGTCATTCAAGCTTTTTGGCGCTGTTAACGAGTTCAGCGCAAGATTTCCTGCTGCATTGTGCGGCATGGCGACTTCTTTCCTTGTTTATTTCTGCGGAAGAAAAATTGTTTCCGAAAAATACGGCATTGTGTCCTCACTGGTGCTTGCAACCTGCCTTGAATATACAATTCTGGCAAAATACGCTATTTTAGACATTTTTCTGTGTACACTTGCCGCTTTTTCGGTGTTTTCTTACTTCTTGACGCTCTTTGTGCAGGAAAAGAATAAAAAATACTTCTGGTGGCTTTTTTACATATTTTCGGCACTTGCAGTTATGACAAAGGGCGTTCCGGGCGCAGCAATCCCGTTTGGAACAGCGTTTTTTGTTTCAATTTACACCCGAACCTTTAAAGAAATCTTCAAACCGCTTTATATTTTGCCCGGAATAGCGCTTTTTCTGCTGATTACGCTGCCATGGCACATAATTATGCTAAAAACGCACCCGACTTTTTATCACGAGTATATTGTAAAACATCATTTGCAGCGTTTTTTGAATTCCGAAGAACTGGGCCGAAAACAGCCATGGTATTATTTTTTAATCACTGTAACTTGGGGGATAGTGCCGTGGACGCTTTCTTTGTTTGCAGCTGCGGGTGCAAAGCTGAAAAAACTCAAATCGCCGAACCTGAAACCCTCCTTTGAAAACGCAAAACTCTTTCCGGCGGTGAACATCATCGCAGCCCTGTTCACTCTGTTCTTTTTTTCATCCTCGAGCACAAAGCTAATAACTTATATTCTGCCGGTATACCCTTTTATGGCCTGTATTATCGGTTATATCTGGACAAAATACCTTTCAGAAGGCTGTTTTTCAAAAGAAATTGAGATTTCTTCGTATATTTTCAGCGGATTTTGTATTTTATGCGGCGTCAGCGCAATATTTATGCAATTTTTTCTGCCGCAGGCAATTTATGCGGACATAAAATCCATACAATGGTTCTGCGTTGCGACAATTTTGCTTACACAGGTTCCGGCAGTGATTTTTCTCATAAAAAAGAATCGAAAAGCGCTTTTCGGGGCTTATATATTGTTTATCCTGGTTCTTTCGGCATGGGGAACGCCGCAATTTTACAGATTAGATTACGCGTTCGGACAGAATGATTTAATGGAATATGCAAAGCTGGCAAAAGAAAACAACACAACGATTTACGCAATCAATACAGGACGCCGTTTTTCTCTCAACTACTACGGTTATGGCGCAAAAGTGGTTTATCTGAAAGATGTTGATTACAGCGGGCTTTCAGGACTCGAATTTGCGCCGGAAGCACTGATACTAGTAAAAAATAAAGAGATAAAAAACAATGAAAAAGCCTTTGCCAATTTTACAGAAATAAAAAAGGGCCGAAAATACACACTCTTAAAAGAAAAAGAGCCTAATTAAGCTCTTTTTCGATTATTGCTCTGGGGCGGCCTTTGACTTCTTGCAAAATTTGCCCGACATATTCGCCGATTATGCCTATGCAGAGCATCTGAAGCCCTGACATAAACATTTCAAAAATTTCATAGTAATCAATAGCGCCGATTCTTGCCGGCAAGTCCGCCATAAGCCTGAAAATAGTCCAACAGCCCCAGCAAATACTAATGAGCGAGATTATTATGCCAATATAGAAAATAATCCGCAAAGGTCTGACGCTGAAAGAAGTAATTCCCGCCGCAGCAAGCCTGAAAAGCGAGCCGTAGCCAAATTTTGATTTACCAAACTCGCGTTTTTTTACGTCAAACTCGACAATTTCGCTTTTCAAACCCGTGTCAAAGAAAATCCCTCTCAAAAACAGGTTGCGTTCAGGATACTGAGCAAGTATATCAAGCGCTTTGCGGCTCATAAGGCGATATTCGGAATGATTGGGCATGATATTTGCGCCCATAATGTTCATGAATTTGTAAAAAGCATTAGAAGTGAACTTTTTCCAGAAATTATCGGTTTTTCTGTCTTTTCTCACGCCATAAACAATTTCAGCACCGTTGTTGAATTTAGCGAGAAACTCCTCGATTTTTGATTCATCCTGTTGTAAATCAGCATCAATTGTAACCGCACAATCGACTTCAAGTTTTTGCGCATACTCAAGTCCGGCAATCAAAGCTTTTTGATTCCCGTAGTTTTTTGTAAATTTCAAAGCTTTTATGTGCCTGTTATCGTTCTGATGAGCATTTACAATGAGCTGCCAGGTTTTATCCTTGCTTCCGTCGTCAATAAAACAGATAAAACTGTCCTCGCTAATCAATTCTTTCTCCATCAGAAGAAAAAGCCTTTGTCTTAGCAGCTCTATATTAACTTTCAACGATTCTTCTTCGTTAAAGCATGGAACTATAACTCCGAGTTTGTTTTTACCCATATATAAATCCTTTGTGATATTATTTCCACATAGGAATTTTATATTAATGACCACGAAAAAACAACTTATTATAAATGCGGACGATTTTGGTATCTCAAAATCCGCAAATCTCGCAATTTTGAAAGCTGCAAAAGACGGTGTGCTGACTTCAGCAAGTTTAATGGCAAATGCACCGGCTTTTGAGGACGCAGTTTCAATTTTGGAGCAGCTGGAGGGGATAAGTATCGGAGTTCACCTGAATATCATTGAATTTTCGACATTAAAAGAGAAGTTGAAACATAATTCGCTTTTATACGACGAAAACGGGCAGTATAAAAACGGTTTTGTGCAGATACTTCTGAAATCCTTTAATGAAGAGTTTTTAGAAGAAGTTGAACAGGATTTTCGCATGCAAATTGAAAAAATCCTTGAAAAAACAAAGGTTTCGCATATAGATTCCCATGTTCATGTCCATGCAATCCCGGGGATTTTCAGGATTGCCTGCAAGCTGGCAAAAGAATACGGAATTAAAAATATCAGAACTCAATTTGAAATACCTTATCTGGTGCCTGATATTTCAAAATATATTTCATTTAAATACCCGATAAACCTTATAAAAGTAGCATTATTAAACAGTTTTACGCTTATAAATTGGCACTGTGCAAAGGAGTTCGGGCTTTCGACGAATGAAAACCTTATTGGCGTGAATTATACAGGCTATATGGACAATAAAACCATCGAATTTGCATTGAAAAACGTAAAATCTCTCACAGAACTTCTTCTTCACCCCTCAATCTCCAGCGAAAAAAGTTCCGGATACAAAGAATTTTTAGCAGTGGCGGATACTTCATTAAATGACAAGCTAAAAACTGCCGATATCACAGCCGTCGGGTGGAAATAAGAATTTTTCTTTTCATACTTCATATTTATATACATTGATACTAAAAAAAATTTGTTTGTGCTAGAATTTTTCCTAGCAAGTAGTTTACAACATTTTGGAAAATATGTTGTATTGAATGTAAAGCGGGAGTTGGAGACCGGCTTTCCTTAGGAAAGAATTGACATGCAACAGTGTGATAAGATATACGTGACAAAATCCTTTTTGCCGCCGATAGAAGAATATAACAAGTGGATAGCAAAAATCTTTGAAAATGGGCAACTCACAAATCAAGGCCCGCTGTTACGTGAGTTGGAATCCAGACTTTCAACTTATCTGGGAGTTAAAAATTTCCATTATGTCACTAACGGTACAATTGCTATTCAAATAGCCCTAAAAGCGCTGGGGATAACCGAAGGAGAAATTATCACAACTCCTTTTTCATACGTTGCAACGACCAGCTCTATCCTCTGGGAACGCTGCAAACCTGTTTTTGTTGATATTGAGCCGGAAAATTTCACAATTGACGCAGATAAAATTGAAGCGGCCATAACGCCCAATACAAAGGCGATTTTAGCCGTGCATGTTTTCGGATATGCCTGTGACGTCGAAAAAATTGAAAAAATTGCTAAAAAACACAATATTTTTGTAATCTACGACGCGGCTCATGCCTTTGCGTCAAAATACAAAGGCAAATCCCTGCTTGATTACGGCGATATTTCGACCTGTAGTTTCCACGCAACCAAGCTTTTCCACACGATAGAAGGCGGTGCTTGCATTGTCAAGGAGGACGCAGTTTCTCAAAGATTAGACCTTATAAAACGTTTCGGGCATGACGGCGACAATCATTACTGTTTGGGCATAAATGCTAAACAAACGGAAATGAATGCTGCAATGGGGCTTTCAAATTTGCCGTATTTGTCTGAAATTATTTCAGAAAGAAGAAAAATTAGCGAGTTGTACGATACATACCTGGAAAATTGCCTCAAAAGACCCGCCAAACAAAAAGATTTAATGTACAATTTTGCATATTATCCTGTTCTTTTTGAATCAGAAACCGAGTTAAAAGAAGTCTTCAATGCCTTGAGCAAAGATGGTATTCACCCCAGAAGATACTTTTATCCAAGCCTTAACAAACTTCCATATCTGGAAAATACGCTCGATTGCCCAATTTCGGAGGATATAGCCAGCAGAATCGCGTGCCTTCCATTGTTTATCGGATTAGAGCTTGGAACAATTGAGAAAATTTGTAAAATTATCAGGGGAGTTTGCAAAGTATGACAAATTTCTTTGATAAAATCTTTTCTTATAAAAAAGATGATATTAACACGGTTTGGCGGGTTTTAGGCTTTAAAATTTCATACAAAAACAAAGAAAACACTTTAAAAGCCATAACACAACAGAATAATTATGACCTCACGGAGTTAAAAACGGCAAAAGAACTGATTATATTTTTTGTGCCTAAAATTGAAATGATAACTGGAGGAATTCTATCTATATATTCAATTTGTAAGTATTCTAGAGAAATTTGCCCTAATGCTATGTGTTTGATTTCGACACCGCCAGGAAACAGAACATATAGTCACAATAACTATTTCAATAACGAAGAAAAGATATACAGATGGTCACAAATAACAGATAATGCTTCAGCTGAAAAGATTACTGTTCATTTGCCGGAGTTTTTGGCTGACAAGTTCTACAACTCATTGTCCCTGAAAGAAAAGAAGTTTTTAAAATCCACCAAGGATTTGCAAATCAATATATTAAATCAAAATATTGATTTGATGCCGGAACCGTCAAAAATACAAAATCTCAAAAAATTAACAGCTAATATTACGCAAACTATAGGCCACGACAAATGTGCAACACAAGAAATATGTAACAAATGGGGCATACCAACTCATTTTTTATCAGTAGGTATCGAAACTTCAATATATAAAATTTTGCCCTTTGAATCTAAAGAAAAAATTATAGTATTTTCTCCGGATTGTTGTCCGGAAAAGTCAAAAATACAGAAAAAAATAGAAAAAGAACTGCCTGACTATAAAATCGTCACTGTAAAGAACATGAGATTTCAGGATTATATGGATTTGATTGCACGTTCTTATTTTTCTGTAACCTTTGGGGAAGGGTTTGACGGGTATTTTATTATACCTGCGCTGGTGGGAAGCATTGGTTTTGCGGTTTACAACGACAAATTTTTCCCGGACAAAAGCTGGAAAGAGCTGCCTTTGACATATGATTCCTTTGACGAAATGTATAAAAAAATTACAAATGATATGATTTCACTACTGCAGAATAAAGAAGAATACATAAAATTAGCAAATACCTTAAAAGAAAAGCATGACAGCATATACAACATTGATTGTTTTAAAAATAATTTAAAACTGTTTTACCAGGGAAAATACAGCTTTCTTCCCACTATAGAGGGAGGGATTTCACAATGAAGCTTGGAATTATGCAGCCTTATTTTTTCCCATATCTAGGCTATTTTAGCTTAATAAAACATACAGATAAATTCATACTTTTTGATCCTGTTCAGTTTATAAGACATGGCTGGATAGAAAGAAATCGTGTACTAAAACCGGAAAATGACTGGCAATATATCAATGTTCCACTGGAAAAACACTCATTGGACACGAAAATAAAAGATATTAAGATAAATAATGAAAATGACTGGAAATCAAAAATTTTGAGCCAGTTGCAGCATTACAAGAAAAAATCACCTTTCTACAAGCAAACTGTTGCTGTGGTAGAAGATGGTTTAGATATTATTACAGATAGCATTGTTGAATTAAATGCACACACAATGGAGTCTGTATGCAGATATCTTGGTATCAACTTCGACTATGAAATATTTTCACAGATGAATCTAAAAATAGATGAGGTTAACGCTCCTGATGAATGGGCATTGAATATCTGTAAAGCCTATCCGGATGCCGATGAATACTGGAACCCCCAGGGTGGTTTGGAATTTTTCGACAGAAACAAATATGAACAAGCAGGAATTAAGCTATTTTTCCAAAAAGTCAACATAAAACCCTATCCTCAAAGAAGAGGTCCTGAAAATATCATAACTGGCCTATCTATCATTGATGTAATGATGTTCAATTCACCAGAAAAAATATCGGAGATGCTCGATGACTTTGAATTGCTCTAAAGAACTGGGCGGATATCCCGGCCTAGAGCTGGGTGAATGCGCTTTTAACATAAAATCTAACAGCATATCCTTAAACACGGCAAGAAATAGTTTAAGATATGTTATCAGGGCATACAATATTAAAGAAATTTTTGTACCGTATTACACCTGTCCTGTCGTTTGGCAGGCAATAAAAAAAGAAAATTGCAAAATTAATTTTTATCACGTTAACAAAGACTTTTTACCCCGGGAGGAGTTCGCAGAAGACGCTTTTGTCCTCTATACAAACTATTTTGGAATTTGCGCCAAAAACGTAAAACTACTTGCTAAAAAATACAGAAACCTGATTATTGATAACGCTCAGGCATTTTATATGCCAAAATACGGAATTGCTTCATTCAATTCCATTCGGAAGTTTTTTGGAGTTCCTGACGGATCATTGCTCTATTGCGACAAAAAATTGGAGGACGAATTTGAAACTGATATTTCTTATCCAAGATTCACACATCTGTTAAAAAGATTGGATATTGACGCAAGTTCAGGATATCAGGACTTTTGCAAAGATGAAGAACTCCTGAATAATGAGCCGGTTAAATATATGTCAAATTTAACATATAAAATCTTCAATCAGATTGATACACAACGAGCAAAAGCCATCCGGCTTGAAAATTTTAGGATTTTGCATGAATCGTTAAAAAATAGCAACGAATTGAAATTTGAATTAGACACTGACGATGTACCTATGGCATATCCATATCTTGTAGAGGAGAATGGTCTCAAGCAAAAACTTATAAGTAAAAAAATCTACTGTGCTACATATTGGAATCCGCTTCCTGACGAATATACCGAGGGATATTTTCAAAAATACCTCGTGCCGCTCCCTCTGGACCAACGATACTGTGCAAACGATATGCACAGAGTATTGGAGGTAGTTTATGAGTAAAATCAGAGTATTAATATTCCCGGCCGGTGAAATCAATTCTGTTGAGCTGCATGACGCACTTTCTACATGTGTCAATATTGAGCTTTTCGGTGCTTCTTCTGTGGAACGACACGGAAGTTATATTTTCAAAAACTACATTGCAAATGTTCCTTTAATTAGCGAGCCTGATTTCTTTGAGAAGTTCAATAAAATCCTTGACGAAAACAAAATAGACGTAATTTTTCCTACGCATGACACAGTTGCAGAATTTTTTGCCCAAAATCCCGAAAAACTCAATTCTGTTGTTGTTTGTTCAGACAAAAAGACCGCAGAAGTATGCAGGGATAAAAAGGCAACCTTTGAAATTTTCAAAAACGAAGATTTCTGCCCAAAAATATACTCAACAATAGAAGATTTACCTGTATTTATCAAGCCCAGAAAAGGTCAGGGTTCTGTGGGAGCAAAGCTGATTAAAGCGAAAACCGACCTCCCTGCAAACCTGAACACCGAAGAGTACATAATTTCTGAATACTTACCAGGTGATGAATATACAGTTGATTGTATTACAGATAAAAATGGCATCCTGAAAGCAGTTCTGCCGCGTTCCAGAAAAAGGCTTCTGGCCGGGGTCTGCGTTGCAGGACAAAATGAAGCGCTTACACCGGAAATTCAGAAAATTGCTGATAAAATCAACGATAAACTCAAATTTCGCGGATTATGGTTCTTCCAGATTAAAAAAGACAACAATGGAAAATTCAAGCTTCTCGAAATCTCCGTACGATGCGCAGGTACAATGTGTCTATCTCGAGCTATGGGAGTAAATTTAGCGCTATTGAGTATTTACACTGCAATAGGTCAGGAAATAGAAGTTTTTAAAAATCCTTACAATCTCAAAATGGATAGAACTTTGATATCCAGGTATAAAATGGACTATGAATACTCAAAAGTTTATTTTGACTTCGATGATACATTAATTATCAACAATAAGGTACATTTACCGGCAATTTCATTTTTATATCAATGCAAAAACGAGGATAAAAAAATAGTTTTGCTCACAAAACACGAATACGACCTGCAAAAAACGTTATCCCGTTTTTCGATATGCAAAGAGTTATTCGATGAAATTATTGTCCTAAAGCCTAATGAAGAAAAATCACCTCACATCAAGCCTGAAAAGGCAATTTTTGTTGACAACTCATATAAAGAACGAAAAAAAGTTCATGAAATTTTTAAAATTCCGGTTTTTGATGTTGACGGAATTGAGGTATTGGCGGATTGGAAGAGGTAATAATGGAAGTTAAACAGTTTTTAAGGAACATGCTTTCGGTGCATGAAGATAAAAATCATTTGGTGTTCTGCTTTTGTGGCATAAAACTCAAATTCAGAATAAAGAAGAATGAATTCATCGTCCATACATTGAGCAGAAAAGTTGATGAAAGTAAAAACATTATTTTCACTGTTAAAAGTGATATTATAAATGAAATCAAAGCGCTGAATGCGGCCCGGGAGCTCCACAAAGAAACTTTCAAAAAATATAAGAACTGTAATGCAGGAAAAGAGGTTGTGCTCGTCGCAACGGGACCTACGTTGAATGATTACATTCCCATTGAAAATGCTGTTCATGTGGGTGTAAACAGAGCTTATATGTTCGACAAAATTACGTTTGATATTTTGTTTATGCAAGATTATCTTGCCGTAAAAAACTACATAGAAGACTCTTATAACTATAAAAACAAAGAATTAAAGAGATTTTACGGCTTGTTGCAGCCCGAGTTGGTTGAAAACTGGGTTATTCCTGAATCTTATGCAATAAAACATAAGGCAGAAAGATATTATGCACGCTCTTCCTGGGCACCCAATGCAAGCAATCCTGTTATTAATTTTACCTATGATATATCGTCAGAGCCATTAATTTGCCACGGTTCGGTGGTATTCCCTGCAATGCAGTTTATTTTATATACAAATCCATCAAAAATCTACCTTGTGGGCTGCGACTGTTCAACCCAAGGCTATTTCAACGGCCCGCCACTCTTTCCGCTTGATCCCGAGTGGATGCACAGATGGTGGAATGAGCTAAAAAACTTTGCACAGATGTATTATCCAGAAACAGAGATTATATCGGTAAACCCAGTAGGGTTAAAAGGGTTGTTTACAGATACTTATCAAGATACAACGAGGGAAGAATAATCATGACAAAAAAATTTTTTCAAACAATTTTTTCAATAAAAAATGAAAAAAATCATAAAGTACTGACATTTATGGGATTAAAAGTTAAATTGAAAAAAAGAATCAATTTAGACAACCTTGACGAAATATTAAATAGTTTATCTGAAAAAATATCAAGCGATATAGCATATAAAGATTGGTGGGACAGAACATCAATCTATAATTCACTAGAAAAAGAAGCACATCAAGAAACACTTCAATTTATCAAAACTCATATTGATTTAAATAAAGTAATTTTACTCAAAGACAGATGGCAGAATTTATTATATTGCATTGATAAGGCGAAAAAAATACCAGGTTTATATATTGAATGCGGAGTTCATAGCGGAAGAAGCATAAATCACGCAGCGAGGCACAATAGAAATATAACATTCCATGGATTCGATTCATTTGAAGGATTACCTGAGGAATGGTCAGGCAATTCAATGCAAACAGGCGCTTTTGACTTAGGAGGATGCTTACCGGAAGTCGAAAAAAATGTTCGACTATATAAAGGCTGGTTCAATGAATCATTAACGAAATTTTTCAAGGAGCAAGATGAAAAAATCGCATTTTTACATGTCGATTGCGATATTTATCAGTCAACAGTAGATATATTCAATATAGTTGAACAATACTTACAAAAGGGTACAATTATTGTTTTTGATGAGTATTTTAATTACCCGAACTGGCAAAATCACGAATTCAAAGCATTTAATGAATTTATAACCAGGACAAATTTCAAGTTTGAATACATATCAATAGGACATTTGCAGGTAGGTATAAGAATACTTGAAGTTGGGAGTAAATAATGAAAGTATATGCATTTGTACCTGCCAAAGGCAGCAGTGAACGGGTCGAAAACAAAAATATGAGATATCTAGACGGAGAAAGGCTTTATGCCAAAGCTCTGAAAACCTTGTTGAACTGCAAAGAAATCGACCAGGTTTTTCTTGACACCGAATCCGAGGAAATGTACAAGGCTGTGGATTATCTGCCCATCACATTTATGAAAAGAGATGCTTCTCTCGCTAATAATAAAACAGACGGGCACAAAATGTTCATGAATGAGGTCAATTCTTATCCGGATGCAGATATTTACGTACAAATGCTATGTACCTCGCCTTTTATTCATCCAGACACTATTGACTCTGCAATAATGATGCTAAAGGACCCCAATAGCACATATGACTCTGCAATTCTGATGAAAAAAGACAAATTTTATTTTTGGAAAGATGGTAAGCCCACTTATGATATAAATCACATCCCGAACAGTAAAGACCTGCCTGAAACAATAATTGAGTCAATGGGGTTATATATAGTAAAAAAAGAGACCGCCCTAAAATTCAACAGACGTTTTGGGGATAATCCTTACTTATTCTACGGCGAGCTTGAAGAGCTTATTGATGTAAATACACCTGAAGATTTGGAATTTGCAAGAAACTATGCAAGAGGTTTGAGGCAGGCCGAAAACGAAAAATTACGTCTTATCAAGCATTTCATATCTTCTCCGGCCCTTTCTGACCTTTTGGACGATATGAGAATCGAAAAAAATGAAGAATGCGGCGTTGTCATAAACGAGTGGAAAACAAATATGCCCGGCACAAAGCTCCTCGGCAGAGCGAACACTCTGAAACTCAGGGCGTTGAAAAAAGATGAAGATTTCAAAGGAATTTACAAAGCTATTGAGTCATATGAGGGCATTACACAAAACGACATAATAATTGTAGAAAATGAAGTCAAAGAATATGCCTACTTTGGTGATTTAAATGCGAGATTAGCAATTAAAAACGGCGCCTCCGGTGCGGTAATAGACGGCGCAACCAGAGATGTTAGGCAAACTCAGCTTCTAAATTTTCCAGTGTTTGCCAGAAGCTACAACGCTGCCGATGTAAGAAGAAGAGCAACAGTTGATTATATCAACAAACCTGTAAAAATCGACGGAAAAACAATTAATCCCGGAGATTTGATATTTATTGATGAATGCGCAATGGTCGTTATTTATAAAAAATACGAACAAGAAGTCATAAAACGTGTACTGGACGTTTTTTACAATGAAAAAGCTATTGTTAATGACATCGTCAATAACAAACATATCGATGAAATTCTTGAAAACAGAGGAACATTTTAACATGCCAATTTGCACAGTACTACTTATTACGTATAATCATGCCGAATACATAAGAAAAGCAATAGATTCAGTTTTAGAACAAAAAACGCAATATGATTTTGTTATACATATATTTGATGACGCATCAAATGACGGTACATCAGATATAATAAGAGAATATGCCCAAAACTATCCGGATAAAATAAGACCCTTTATATCAGAAACAAATAAAGGTGCACAAAACAACATCTGGAACGCTTATAAATCGGTAAAAACCAAGTATTGTGCGTTACTTGAGTGCGATGATTACTGGTGTGACGAAAACAAGCTGGAGTTGCAAATTACAGCTCTGGAGCAGCATCCTGAATGCAGTTTTTGCGCACATGATACTGTATTATACACACTCGATGAATCTTGCAGAGAATATTGTGATGGTGCTATATGGATGCAACAGCCATTGATAAAAGGCAAGCAAATTATAAAGCTTGAAGATATTTACCCCATTACAAATTGCGGTTACATTCCACATATCTCCTCAAGACTAGTCCGTACTGATTTGTTGGATTTAGAAAAAATTAAGTACAAAGAGAGTGTGTTATTTGATTTCAACCAGTTTTACTATTTGCTTTTAAAAGCGCCATTTTATTATATAGATAAAATAATGAGTGCTTATCAAAAAACTGGTAAAGGCGTACACTCGCAAAAAACTCCGTTTGAAGTGCTTAATCAGGAATTACCTTTGATTTGTGACTTTAATAAAGAGACTAATTTCGTAATTGCTGAAAAAATTTTTCAAGAATACCGAACACAGATTAACCATAGACTTGAATTGTATTATTCTTATAGCGGAAAAGAGCCCCTATTTCTTAATACAGTTGAACAAACAACCCAAAAGAAGAGTACATTGTCAAAAATTTGGAAACTCATATATTCAAATCCTATGCACTATATAAAAAACAGGATGAAAGGAGTAAACAAATAATGAAAATTATTATACAAGCAGGCGGTAAAGGTACGAGATTAGAAGGTTTGACACGTAACAGACCTAAATGTCTTGTACCTGTTAATAATTTGCCGATAATTTTTTATACACTGAAAAAATTTCCTGATGCAGAATTTTACATAATTACAGACTATAAGACTGAAGTGCTTGAAAAATATTTGAAGGCATTCGCTGAGGGATATAAATATAAAATCATTAAGACTGATAAAAAAGGAACCATGTCGGGTATAAACAATGCATTAAATAATTTTACGTCAGAGGAAAAGGTGACGATTTTATGGTGCGATTTAATTTTGAGCCCAGATTTTAAAATTCCTACTGATGACGAAAATTACCTGGGAATATCTAAAGATTTTGAATGCAGATGGTCTTATAAAGAAAACGAATTCGTAAAAGAACCGTCTAAAAAAGATGGAGTAGCAGGGCTTTTTATATTTAAAAACAAGTCACAACTCATAGGCCTTCCCGAAGAAGGTGCACTTGTACCCTGGTTAAAAGCCAAAGAATTTTGTTTCAAATGTATTGATTTAACTGGCACCAAAGAAATAGGTACGCTCCTTTCTTATTCAGAAAACAATAACGATATAAGAAGATGGCGACCTTTTAATTCAATGAAATTTATCGGCGATATTGTAATAAAAGACGGCATAAACGAACAAGGGAAAAAAATAGCTATTGATGAGAGAAACTGGTACAAATTTGTAAAAGAAAAAGGGTTTGAGTTTATACCTGAAATATACGAATATGAACCTTTGAAGATGAAAAAGGTCCAGGGAAAAAATATTTACGATTACGATTGCCTCACAAAAACACAAAAAGAGGAAATTCTTCTCAATATTATCAATGCACTGGAAAAACTTCATAACCTTGTACCGCCAATTACAGCAAATGACAAGGATTCTGAAATAACTTATATAACCAAAACATTCGAAAGACTTGAGAAAGTCAAGGATCTGGTGCCATTTGCCAATAAAGAATTTATTAAAATTAACAGCCATTATTATAAAAATGTGTTTTTCGATAAAGAAAAATTTGTTAACATACTAGAAAGCCTTTTCCCAAAGAAGTTTCACCTTATCCACGGCGACTGTACGTTTTCAAATCTTATGTTTGATACATTTAATATGAAAACGATTCTGATTGACCCCAGGGGCTATTTTGGAACAAGTAAACTATATGGCGATATAGACTATGACTGGGCAAAACTCTATTATTCAATTAAAGGGAATTATGACCAATTTAACAGAAAGAAATTTACTCTAGACATAAAAAATAATGAAGTCGAGCTAGCTATAAAAACAAATGGCTGGGAAGATATGGAAGAGTTTTTCTTTGATAATATAAAAGATGTAGATAAGAATAAAATCAAAATACTCCACAGTGTAATCTGGCTTTCTCTGACTACATATGCCTGGGAGGATTACGACTCTATTTGCGGTGCGTTTTATAATGGTGTAATACAAATTGGAGGATTGCTATAAAATGATAAATCTTTCAAACCTTCCAAAGACCTGGCTTATTGATATAGATGGGACTATAGTCAAGCATAATGGATATCTTGAAGGGAAAGACGAACTACTTGATGGAGTGAAAGGCTTTTTCAAAAAGATTCCACCGGAAGATACAGTCATTCTTCTTACTGCTAGAAAGGAAAAATACAAAAAAGATTTAGAAGACTTTTTTGCTGAGAATAATATAAAATATGATTTTATAATCTTTGATTTGCCACCAGGTGAACGCATTTTGATTAATGATGACAAGCCATCTGGTTTAAAATGCGCTTATGCCGTATGTAAACAACGTGACCAAAAGCTAGATTTCAAATTTCAAATTGATGAGGATTTATAATGACAAAACTTGAAGAACTTATTATAGAAAAAGATAAATATTATTATTTATGCTGCGCCGGCCTAGGCGACACAATGTTGACTTGTGGATTTTTACACGGTCTCAAAAAGAAATTTAACAGAGAAGTAATATTGATTGTTTCACAGAAACATGAATTTATTGCAAAAATGTATGGCTTAACAAATTATATTATAGCGGATTTCAGAGATACTGATTTGAAAGCATTAAGTGACGAATGCAGAAAACCTGAAGAGGGAAAAATATTTGTTGCTCATCCTGCTTTCCACTCTGAATTAGCAGCATTTTTCAAACCAGTATTTTATCAAAATTCAAATACAAAATTTCTCCCTTGGTTCAGAAGCTTTCTCGGCTTAGACGCTAACGAAAAAATGGAGCTTCCTCACAAATATCCAGAATTGACTGACGAACTGTTAGAAAAATGTAATAAAATTGCTCCAATCGAAAAAATGGTGATATTTTCTCCAGAAGCAACTTCAATGGAAGCATTGCCTGAAGAATTTTGGAATGCTAAAGTAAACGAAGCCATCCAGGCCGGGCTTGTTCCTGTATCAAATGTTATAGACGCAAAACATACTATTTTAAATACAAATTACATAGAATTAAGTGCAGAAGAATGCGTAGCTATTGCACTAAAATGCCATTCAGTGCATTCTTTGAGAAGCGGCTTTTGTGATTTGATTTTTAATCTCGGCAAAAAATTATTTGTATATTATCCATCCTTCAATTCATTATATTTATATTCGCTAAAAGACATGTTTAACAAGCAAGACATAAATGAAAACGTATATCTAAATGAAGATATCGCCATAGAACTTCAAGAAAAGGAAATCAAAGAAAAATTTTATCTTTTTGGACTGTTTCCATTTTTTGAAATCACAACAAGACACCATAAAAAATATTACAAATTATTTGGAATTATCATTATAAAGAAAGTGAGAAAATAAATGAAATTTTGCAAAATGCCTTTTGAACAGATTTATGTAGGATGTGACAACGGAAATATCACACCTTGTCCTTGGATGTACCCAGATTTATGTCAGGTTGGTTATCTGTACAACGAAAATGGGGATGGTGACAAGCTTGAAGATTTGCTTAAATCACCAAAAATGCAAGAGTTGAGGAATTCTATACTTGACGGTTCATTTAAATATTGCCGTTTTGAAGCCTGCCCAATTATGCAAAGAAATGAATACGAAGACAGATCACAAGAAGAGGTTGACAAATTTATTGAAGAATCAGGGACACCCAAATTCATTAATCTTGCCTACGATTTTGTATGTAACCAATCTTGTCCGACATGCAGAGGCTCAGTATATATACCACCAGAAGATTATGAAAGAAAAATGAAAACAATAGAAAAAGAAATTCTTCCATATATTAATAAAACTCAAAAACTTTCTGCCAGTGGTATGGGTGATCCTTTTGCCTCCCCTTACATGTTGAATCTTATATCACAATTGCAACCGGAAAGAGAGGATTTTGAATTAACCTTAGAAACGAACGGTGTATTTTTTGATGAAGAACACTGGAAGAAAATCGAACATCTAAAAAAATATAAAATCACGATTACCCTTACTGCAAACAGCTACGATGAATTTATCTACAACCAAATTAGCCGTGGCGGAAACCTGAAAAAATTAATCAACAACCTGCATTTTATTAAAAGTTTAAGAGAAAAAGAGCACGTAAACTTTTTACAAATAGCTTTCGTAACCCAAGATAAAAATTTCAGAGAATTGCCATCTTTTTGCGAAAGAAGCTTAAATGAATTCGGGGCCGATAGGATATTGTTAAGACCGGTTTATCAATGGGGAAGAATGACGGACAAAGAATATTGGTTCAAAGATATTCTCAATCCATTGCACCCATATCACTGTGAATATTTGGAAATACTCAAAAATCCAATTCTTCATGATCCCAGAGTTTACAATTTTGCAGGTGATTCTGAACACCCTGCAAGAGATTTTTATTTGGAAAGTCTATGCTGTTGTGAAAAAGAAGAAGAAAAACCCAAAGTAAGCCCAGCAAAAAATTTCGTTGCTCATGCAATTTCATCACTAATTCCATGTAGCGAAACCCGAAGAAATGTGAGAAATAAATTATTAAAAGGCTAAAATGAGAAAATTATTCATAAAATTACACAATCTCATAGTCAGAATTCTAACATCTTTTATTTTTATAAAAGATGTTAGAAAACGGCTTAGAACCCTGTTATTACACCTACCCCCCCCCCCCCCCGAAACCCGCACAACACAAGCCATTCAAGGATATACAGATAGGTAAAAACACCTATCTGGGAGCACCTGTAAGAATATTCTCGCCTAAAACAACAATAGGAGCATTTTGTTCAATATCCTGGGATGTAAATATAGGAACAACACATCATCCTACAGATTGGCTTACTACACACATTTTCCCATATTCTAAAAGACCTGATTTATACGACATTTTACTTGAGGATAATAAAATCTTGACCTGGGATTACGTTTACCCCGTCGAGGTTGGTAATGACGTGTGGATTGGGTGTGATGTCACAATTTTAGACGGGATAACAATTGGTGACGGTGCTATTATCGGAGCCGGGTCGGTTGTGACCAAAGATGTTCCCCCATATGCAATTGTCGGTGGCGTACCAGCAAAAATTATTCGTTATCGCTTTGACGAAGAAACTATATCAGAACTTCTTAAACTAAAATGGTGGGAACTAGATGACGATATAATCAAAGAATTACCGTTTAACGATATAAAAGCCTCCATAAAAAAACTAAAAGAAATTAGGGGCACAAAAAAATAAAACTTTCAGCTATAATCATAATATGCTGAAAAAAATCACATACTTTTTCTACACCGTTTCGCGCGGATATTCGCTGCCGACAAGCTTTACAAGCTGGCTTGTGTGTTTTGTTTACTGTTTGGGATATGGCGGCGATTTTATCAACGGAATTATCGCACTTATTGGCGTAACATTTGCACATCTGGGCACAAACCTCCTCGATGACTGCATTGACACGATATTCAAAGTACCAAAGCAAAAATGCAAAACAGAATATCTGGACAAAGGCCATTTTACGCTTAAATTTATCAGCATTGCCTGCGGAATTTACTTTTTGATTGCGGCTGCGGCGGGTTTTTATTTGTTTTTGCAGTCCGGCGTAAAAGTTTTGCTTATTGCTGCGATTGCCGCCATAATAATCCTGCTCTATCCGCGGCTGAATCACTATGCACTCGGAGAAATCGCTGTTGCGCTGACATACGGCGTGCTTTTGTTCTCGGGTATAAGCGTTGTAATGACCGGTGTAGTCACATTTAAGCTTCTTTTGCTTTCCGTGCCGGTTTCTTTGTTAATAATGAACCTCCTGTACGCCCATTCGCTGATGGATTATGACTTTGACAGCCTGAATTGCAAAAAAACGCTTTGCGTGCGGCTTGGTTCAAAAAAATTGGCGCTCAAACTTTTTTTGTTCATTGGATTGATTGCGGTTTTAATTCACTTTGTGCTCATAATGAAAAATATACTCCCGATTTGCGCGGGAATTATCGTGATTCCCGTGATATTGTACTATTTAAGGGCATTTTCGCTGCTTAAAAACTACATAAAAACAACAGAGCATAAAGAAAACGATTTTATGAACATCTTCAAACTTGCAAGAAACGCTTCAATGGTCTATAATTTGCTCGTTGCAGCGGTTTTGATAGTAAAATGATTGACAAAAATCCCGAAAAAATTAAAAATATGTTCAATGCTCTGGCTTCGCGCTACGATTTTATGAATTTTGCGATATCACTGGGCATTCAAAAAATAATCAAGCAAAAAAGCGTCGGGTTTATAAAAATTAAAAAAGGCGCCCGAATAGCCGATTTATGCAGCGGAACCGGCGAAATTGCGGAACTTCTCGCCCGAAATGAAAATGTTGATAAGGTTTTTGCGCTTGATTTTTCCCCCGACATGCTCCAAATTGCAAAAACAAAGCGCAAATCAGGCAAAATCAGCTTCATTGAGGGCGATTGCTCTAATTTGCCTTTTGAATCGTCATCGCTCGACGGCTGCACGCTGGGTTTCGGGCTGAGAAATTTTGAAAACTATGAAAAAGTTGTCTCAGAAATCGCCAGAGTGCTCAAAAACGGCGGATTTTTCCTGCATCTTGACCTTTTTAAAGGCAATGAGCCTGTGAACAAAATATTTGATATTCTTGCCGTAATTTTAGCAAAAATATTCAGCAAATCGCCTGAATCCTACAAATATTTAATTTTGTCCAAAAACAGCTTTTTATCACCCGAAAAACTGGCCTGCGCAATAGAAACTCAGGGCCTGAAATGCTGTAAAATCCGCAAATGGGCATTCGGAATGGTAAGCGCACAGCTCTTTATTAAAGATTGTTCTCAACAGGGATAATCGGTGCGCCCACAACCCTTTCAAGGTTAGCAGCGGATGTATTATACTGCGTAAGCGTGTTATAATAGCCCAATTGCGCATTCAAATATGTATTTTGTGCGTCTTTCAATTCAACTGCATCACCCAATCCGACCCTGTATCTTCCAGCAGCAAGGTCATAGCGGTCTTTTGCCTCGTTCATTGAAGAAAGCGCAACGGGAATCGACTCCTGTGCATTTTTAAACTGGATGTACGCTTGTTTTACCTCAAGATAAACGCTCTGGCGCTGAACCTCATAGTCCGCTTTATCCTTTAAGTACGTAAGCTTGGCTTCATCGACCTGCTGTTTCAACAGGAGCAAATTAAGGTTCTGATATGCAACCTGGGCGCCTATCTGGTAGCCATAATCGGTTCCCGGAGTTTTTCCGCCCCTTGTGTAGCTGCCAAATCCTGTAACGTCAGGCAAAAACGCGTATTTCGACGCTTTAATCAAAATTTTTGACCCCTCCATCTTCTTCTTTGCCGCAAGAAGCTGAGGACGCTGTTCATAAGCCGTTTTGATTATATCGTCAAAAATAATATCGTATTTTCTTGAGGTAAGCTTTTCCTTTATTTCATAATCGGCAAATTCCGGAAGCCCCATTGCGTTATTTAAATTTGCATAAGCCATATCAACAGTATTTTTCGCCTGAATCAAATCCAATTTTGCGTTATTGAGGTTGTACTGGGCCGTAGTGACGTCAATTTTGGCTTTTGAGCCGATATTGTAATAAGCCTCTGCCTGTTTCAGGTGAATTTCATACTGCGCAACGGCTTCTTCCTGAACTTCTACCTGCTGAAGCGCGTACAGAAGTGAATAGTACGCATTTTTAACGTTGTAGATAATTTCATTGATATTAGCCTGAAGATTTTCTTCCGACGCTTCAAAAGTTTTCTTTGCAACACCCGCAGAAGCAGAAGTTTTGCCAAAGTCAAACAAAAGCAGGTTCACGCCTGCGCTGGGCGCGTTCCAGAGGGTATATTTTTGCATGGGGAACTTGAAGTTCGTCATCAGCATATCATTTTTTGAAGCACTGACGCCAAGATTAATTGTAGGGAAGTAATTTGCCCACGCCTGCGCAATTTTATTTTTGTAAATATCCCTGTTCATCATCTGTGAAACGATAGAAGGGTTGTTTTCAAGCGCCAATTTTACGCAATCATCAACGGAAATGATTTTATTTGCCGTAACAGAGCCGGTCATTACCTGCTGTGTTGTTTGAATTTCCGCATTATTGCCGGAATTTTCGCTGTTTAGATTTACTTCGATTTCCTGTGCGTCTTTTTTTGCGGATTTTTTCTTTTTGGGCTGCTTTCTGGCAGCTTTTTTACTGGCTTTTTCTTCTTCTTTGCGGTTTTTGTAAGATTCTTCCGCATATTTTGTTGCGTTTTTAAAGCTGCGTTCTTTGTTTTTTTGTTCTGTATTTTCCGTTTTTTTCTTTTTATTAAATAATTTGAATTGCTTCTTTTCCTTTTTTTGAGCAGCAGGAAGCTCTTCAGCCTGTTCTTCAAGCGCCTGTTCATTTGACGCAGGCGAAAAAGCTTCATCTACCTGCGCTATTCTCACGTCATAAGCCATAGAAACAGGCATATATGCCGAGAACAGCGATATTATCATTATTAACGTTGTTAGTTTTTTTATCATTTCTTCCTCTTATTCATAATAGATAGAGTTTTAGCTACATTATGTATTATTTTTCTTCATTTTTCTTGTGGTGAAGTTTATTTTCCACTTTATCAACCATAGATTGAATGATTACATAAAAAGCAGGCGTCAGGAGCGTACCGATTGTACCTGCGGCAACCATACCGCCAAAAACCGTACTACCAAGTGAAATACGGCTCTGTGCACCCGCGCCCGTAGCAAGAACGAGCGGCAAAATACCCAGTACGAACGCCACAACCGTCATCATAATTGCCCTGAACCTTATGTGAGCCGCCTCAATTGCGGCTTCTTCGATAGTCTTTCCGTTTTCTTCATGAAGCACCTTAGCAAACTCTACAATCAGGATTGCCTGTTTTGCAGCCATACCGATAAGCATAATCATACCTACCTGTGAGTACAAATCGAAAGCCTGACCCATCATAAGCTGGAAAATAAGCGCACCAACCGCGGCAAGAGGACAAATCAGCAATACCGCCATAGGAATTGTCCAACTTTCATAAAGTGCGACAAGAAACAGATATACAAATGTTAAAGCCATTGCGACAATAAAGCCTGTTTGTCCGGAAGATTCAATTTCCTGTTTTGAAGTACCCGACCATTCAAACGAAATGTCATTTGGCAGCGTTTTTACAGAAACTTCTTCCATTGCTTTCATTGCTTCGCCGGAGCTTTTGCCCGATGCAGGCTGACCGCTGAACTGAACGTTTCTATACTGGTTGTACCTTGTAATCTGGTTTGCACCGACAGACTGTTTTAAATCAACCATCGTCGAAATAGGCGTCATTATGCCCTTTGAGTTTTTAACGTATATACCGGAAATATCAGTCGCTTTACGTCTGTATTTTTGTTCTGCCTGCAGCTGCACTCTGAATACACGGCCGAGCTTGTTGAAGTCATTTACGTAATATGTGCCGAGCGTAGATGAAAGCGTGCTGTAAAGGTCAGAAAGATTTACGCCCTGCGACATTGCTTTTTCGTAATCAACATCCACAATGTACTGCGGAACGTTCGCCTGATAAGTCGTATAAACGTTGTTCAAATCTTTGTTCTGGTTTGCCGCCATAAGGAGTTTATTTGCCCAGGTTTCCATTTCCTGAGGCGTATATTCGCCTTTGGAGAGCATTTGGAACTCAAAACCGCCCAGCATACTCATACCGGAAATAGCCGGAGGCGAGAAAACACCAACCTGTGCATCCCGAATCGGCGCAATTGCCTGCCTTACGCGGCCAAGAATCGCATTCATAGAAAGGTCGGTTTCTTTACCCTGAATCATTCTGACAAATTTTTGCCAGATATTAAATTCACGTTCGCCCCATTCTTTCAGCTCAATAACCATGAAAGCCGAGTTTGAGGGGCCGATTCCTACGAACATAATTCTGTTGCTAACGCCCTCAATATTGCGAATTGCCTGGTCCATCTGCTGTGCGGCCTGTGTTGTACGGCTGATAGACGAACCGGCCGGCAAAGTAATTTGCGCCATCAATACGCCCTGGTCTTCATCAGGAATAAAGCCCGAAGGAATGGCCTTAAAAAGAATTAACAGCAGAATCAAAAATCCGCCATATACTTTGAGCGTTAATTTTTTATCATAGACAAAAACTTTAACATATTTCATATAAACATCGGTAAGTTCTTTGAAATAAACGTTAAATTTTTCAAAAACAAATTTAATAGCAGCCGAAGCTTTGTTTGAGGGTTTTCTGTTCGGGTCTTCTTTTCTCAAAATAATCGAACACAAAGCAGGCGACAGAGTAAGCGCACAAACCGCAGAAAGTGCAATGGAAACAGCAATACAAACAGCAAACTGCTTGTACATTAAGCCCGACAGGCCCGGAACAAAGCCCATAGGAACAAATACCGCCATCAAAACGAGCGCCATTGCGACCAGAGCGCCGCCGACCTCTTCCATTGTGAGCTGAGTTGCTTCAATAGGGTCTTTTCCCTCCTCAAGGTGCCTTTTTACGTTTTCAATTACAACAATCGCGTCATCGACTACTGTGGCGACCGCCAGCACCATTGCAAACAGCGATAACAGGTTAATCGACATGCCAAAAAGTGGTAAAACCGAAAAAGTACCAATCAATGACACCGGAATCGCAAGAAGCGGAACCAGAGTGGCTCTCGGGTCGCCCAGAAAGATGAAGATAATCGCAATAACGATTATTGACGCTTCAAGGATTGTGTGGACAACCTCGGACATTGATTCGCGGATAAATTGCGTATCATCGTGCATGATTTTGACGCTTATTCCGTCAGGAAGCGTTTTTTGGATTTCTGCGAGCTTATCTTTTACTTCATTTACGATTTCGATTGCATTCGCGCCGGGAATCTGTACAATCTGCATCAAAGCAGCAGGTTTTGCGTTGACTTCACCGTAAATATTATAAGATTCCGCGCCGAGCTCGACCCTGCCGATATCTTTCATTCTAATAATTGAACCGTCAAGATTTGCACGGATTATTATGTTTTCAAATTCTTCAGGCTCAAGCAAACGGCCTTTTGTTCTCAAAGTTATCTGGAATTTTTGCTTATCCGGTCCCGGTTCCTGACCGAGAGCGCCCGCTGAAACCTGAATGTTTTGAGTTTGGATTGCAGCCTGAATTTCTGCGACGGAAACGCCCAGATTGGCCATTTTTTCGGTATCAAGCCAGATACGCATACTATAATTGCCAGCACCGAATACATTTACCTCGCCAACGCCGTTAAGACGGGCGATTTCATCTTTAATAAAGATAGAAGCGTAGTTTGTCAAATCCAGCTGCGACCATGAGCCGTCTTCTGAAATTACGTTCAAAATACAAACACCCGAACCGCTTACCTGTTGTTTAGCCGTAACACCGAGCCTTTTAACGTCCTCGGGGAGTTTTGGCTGAATCTGCTGGATACGGTTTTGTACGTTTACAAGGTCGATATTCCTGTCAGAACCGACTTTAAAATAAATCTGGAGCTTGTATGACTCATCCGAGCTGGTCGAAATCATATAAAGCATATCCTCAACGCCGTTTACCTGCGATTCAACAACCGCAGCGACCGAGGATTCAACAACATCGGCACTGGCGCCGGGATATGACGCTGAAACGGCAATCTGCGGCGGAGTAATATCAGGATATTTCTCAAGCTGCAGCCCCATAATCGAGATTATACCCAGCAAAGTAATAAATATTGAAATTACTATCGCAAATCTGGGCTTCTGGATAAAGAAATATAAATTTTTCTTATCTTTGTGTCCGTTGTTGTTCTGTTCGGTCATTATTTATTATCTTTCTCATTGTTGTTGTTTTCAGTTTGTGAATTTTGGGCATTTGAGGGAGTTTCTTCAACTTTTACAGGCACGCCCGGGCGAAGTTTTTGGACGCCGGTCGAAATAACCTTTTCACCCTCCTGCAATCCTTCAAGAACTTCCCAGTCCGTGTTGATTGCATTGCCGATTTTTATGCTTTTTTGCTGTGCAAGCCCGTCTTTATCAATAACCCAGACATAATATCCGGCAGTACTGTCAGAAACAGCCACCTGAGGCACGAGCAGCACATGGCGCGGCGCTTTTGAGGTTGCTGTTACGTTGATAAAGTCACCCGGCACAAGCAAATGGTCTTTGTTCTGGAAAGTAGCCCTCAGAGTAATAGTTCCCGCGGTCGGGTCAACTTCGTTGTTTACAAACTCGAGTTTTCCGGTTTCTTTATACTCGCTTCCGTCAGAAAGCTTGATTTTTACATCCATGTTTGAAAAATCTTTGTCAGAATTGTCGCCTTTTTTGAATTTCAGGTAATCTTCGCTCTTTAAAGTAAAAATTCCGTAAATCGGACTGGTGCTGACGATTTTAGCAAGCGTTCCGGACTGGGCATTGACGAGGTTTCCTTCTGTAATAAGGATTTTACCGATTTTCCCGTCAACAGGAGAGGCAATCCGAGTGTAGCTGAGGTTCAATTTTGCATTTGCAAGGTTTGCCCGGGCTGCTTCGAGCGCAGCTTTGTTCTGGTCGCGTGTTGCCAGCGCCTGATCATAGTAGGATTTGCTTACAAAATCGTTTTTAACGAGCTCCTGCGCACGTTTAAGCTCTTTTTCGGAGTTAACAAGCGCAGCCTGATTCTGATTCACGGTTGCCTGCGCCTGCTGGACTGCAATTGCATATTCATTAGGCTGGATAAGGAAAAGCGTTTGCCCTTTTTTGACATAATCGCCCTCTTTGAAATAACGCTTCTGGAGCCACCCGTTTATACGGGCGACGACATCAACAGAGTATTTTGCTTCGATTCTGCCCACGGATTCGGTTTTCTGGTAGATATCTTCGCCTTTAACCTCGGCAACCTGAACGATTTGCGGTCTTTTTGCCGCTTCTGCAGCCATTTTTGCGCCGATTACAGTCATAACTTTATTGAACACGATAGGAACAATCATTACCGCAAGAATTATACCTATCCACAGCTTCTTTTTATCCATGTAAAACCTCTATATTTCATGATATATCGTTAGTGTACTAATGTTATCATAATAACATTAGCATGTACAGGCAACATTTTTACATTAATATACACAAAATAAAATATACCTTTTGAGCCTAAAAAAGCTCCCTTGCGGGGAGCTTTTCAGGATTAATTCAAATATTAATTAGTCATCCAGTGCGGCTACGCCGGGAAGAACTTTTCCTTCGATAAATTCGAGGGAAGCTCCGCCGCCGGTAGAAACATGGGTGAAATCTTCAGCATTGCAGAATTTTTTAGCCGCAGAAACCGAATCGCCGCCGCCGATAACTGAGATAGCGCCGTCTTTTGTTGCTTCTACAATCGCTTTCAGAACAGCTTTTGTACCTTCTGCGAAAGCAGGGTTTTCAAATGCACCCACAGGGCCGTTCATGAGGATTGTTTTTGAGTTTTTAATTACGTCAGCGAACGCTTTTTGGGTTTCAGGGCCTGCGTCTACGCCTTCAAAGCCGTCAGGAATTTCGTTTACGTTGACGACTTTGTTTGTGCCGTTGCCGGAGAAGTCATCAGTAACCAAAACGTCAGTAGCCATGATGATTTTAACGCCCTTGTCAGCAGCTTTCTTTTCGATTGCTTTTGCAACGTCCATCTGGTCGTCTTCGCAGATTGAATTTCCGATTTTTCCGCCGTTAGCTTTTACAAATGTATAAGCCATGCCGCCGCCGATAATCAGATTGTCAACTTTGTCAATTAAGTTTTCAAGAACGCCGATTTTTGAAGAAACTTTAGCGCCGCCAACAACAGCAGTGAAAGGTCTTACAGGATTATCGAGCGCCTGAGAAAGACATCTGAGTTCTTTTTCCATCAAAAGGCCGGAAACTGCGGGTTTTAAAACTTTTGCGAGTTTTGCTGTTGAAGTGTGGTTTCTGTGAGCAGCGCCGAAAGCGTCATTTACATAGAAATCGCCGAGTTTTGCAAGTTCATTTGCAAAAGTCATGTCATCGTCTTTTGCTTCTTCAGCTTTGTAGAATCTGATGTTTTCAAGCAAAGCAACCTGACCGTCTTTTAAGGCTTCAAGCTCTTTATCAGCGCCCTGGCCGACAGGTGATTTAACAAAAAGAACATCTTCGCCGAGAACTTTGCCAAGATATTTAGCAACGGGCTCGAGGGAGAATTCTTCGGCTTTCCATTCGCCTTTGGGTCTGCCGAGGTGAGCCATAAGGATGATTTTTGCGCCTTTATCTTTCAAGAATTTTACAGTCGGCAAAATAGCCTGAATTCTTGTGTCATCAGTAACATTTTTGTTTTCGTCCATAGGAACGTTAACATCTACGCGGACAAGAGCTCTTTTGCCCTTGATATCGCCTAAATCTTTGAGTGATTTTTTCATAGATACCTCTTTTCGTCATCTCCGTACATGGTTTATTTTCGTAAAAACATAAAAATTAGTAAAGCCACCCCGCCTAACTAATATTTACGCATACAAAGGGAAACAGGCAGGATTACTCTTTTCCGTTCCGATTCCTCCGGCTTGCGGGGCTTTTTGATGGTTTTCTTGTTCTTGGAAGCCTCCCCCATAGTCACTCCAAAGAGTAATCCTGCCTGTTTCCAGCCTGTTCCCTGCACGCCACCGGCAAACTTGATAAAAACTCTTTTTGAGCTATACTAAATCGTATGAAAACTATTGATAACGTACGCAATTTTTGTATAATCGCGCATATTGACCACGGAAAATCAACACTTGCCGACAGGCTTCTTGAAGCCACCGGAACCATTGCTGAACGCGACATGCAAGACCAGCTAATGGACACAATGGACATTGAGCGTGAGCGGGGCATTACAATTAAGCTTAATGCGGCGAGAATGAATTACAAAGCAGAAGATGGCAAGGATTATATCCTGAATCTCATTGATACACCGGGTCATGTGGACTTTTCTTATGAAGTTTCGCGTTCGCTTGCGGCCTGCGAGGGTGCGCTGTTGATTGTTGACGCAACTCAGGGTGTAGAAGCGCAGACTTTGTCCAATGTTTACCTCGCAATTGAACAAAATCTTGAAATTATTCCGGTTATCAACAAAATTGACCTTCCGTCAGCGGATGTTGAGCGCGTAAAAGAAGAAATTGAAGAAGTTCTCGGCATTGACGCCTCAATGGCAATCCCCGTAAGCGCAAAAACCGGCGAAGGCATTGACAAAGTTCTTGAAGCAGTGGTGAATTTCGTACCCCCGCCGCAGGATACTTCCGATAAACCGCTCAGAGCGCTGGTTTTTGACAGCGCGTATGACCCTTATCTCGGTACATTGTGCTTTTTTAAGGTAATTGACGGAAATATAAGGCTCGGCGACAAAGTAAAATTCATGGCGTCAGGAAAAGAGTATGAAATCGTTGAGCTGGGTTATTTAAACCCGAAACGCGTGCCGGTTCAGGAGCTGAAAACCGGTGATGTAGGCTATATGGCGGGTTCTATAAAAGAATTAACGCGTTTTGTGGGCGATACTGTCACACTTGCAGAAATGCCTGCCGCAGAACCGCTCCCGGGGTACAAAGAAGCCCTGCCGATGGTATTTTCCGGCATGTATCCGGTCGATAATGACGATTATCAAGACCTAAAAGAGGCGCTTGAAAAGCTAAAACTCAACGATTCATCGATTACGTTCGAGCCTGAAACCTCATCGGCGCTCGGATTCGGCTTCAGGTGCGGATTTTTAGGAATGCTGCATATGGAGATTGCGCAGGAAAGGCTGGAGCGCGAATACGACCTTTCAATCGTCACAACAGCGCCGTCAGTTGTTTACAGAGTCCACAAAACAAACGGCGAAGTGGTCGAAATCGACAACCCCGCAAATCTGCCCGCCGCACAGTACAGAGATTTTATTGAAGAGCCTTATGTAAAGGTCAATATCATCGCTCCAAACGATTATACGGGCACTTTGATGGATTTGGCGCAGTCAAAACGTGGTATTTTCATAAATATGCACTATATTGACAAAATTCGCGTTGATTTGGAATACGAAATCCCGTTGAGCGAAGTTATTGTTGATTTTTACGACCAATTAAAGTCCAGAACAAAAGGATATGCAAGCATGGACTACGAGTTCAAAGAATACAAGCGCTCTGACCTTGTAAAACTCGATATTATGCTTGCGGGAGAGGTTGTTGACGCGCTGAGCGCGATTGTGCATAAAGATAACGCATTTTATATCGGCCAAAAGCTTACAGCAAAGCTAAAAGACATTATTCCGCGCCAGATGTTTGAAGTTCCGATTCAAGCTGCCTACGGCGGAAGAATCATTGCAAGAACGAACATAAAAGCGCTTAGAAAAAGCGTTTTGGACAAGTGTTACGGCGGCGACATCTCGCGAAAACGCAAACTGCTCGAAAAACAGAAAAAAGGTAAAAAGCGTATGAAAGCCATAGGGCGAGTAGAGGTTCCGCAAGAAGCGTTTATGGCTGTTCTTTCGCTTAATGATGATTAATTTGTAAAGTTTTTTGTAATATTTCTTAATATTTTGTCTTTCAATGGCAATTTCTGAAAGTATATAACGTTTATATAAGTAAGAAATAAAAAATTGAGGACAGAGATGAGCACGATTAACGTAAAAATCACAGATACCGGCTGGCTTCTTACGAAAGGCGACAAAAGCATTTCGATAAAAGACAACGGCGATGGAAAACTTGCAAACGGCGATGAACTTTCGAGCGAATTGTCAGGCTCAGGGTTCACTCAACAAGATATTTTGCTTGTTGCTAACGAACTTAATAATCCGCAGGCTCAAGCAGCAGGCGGAAAGAAAAAAGGCAATTTCTGGGGCAATCTGCAAGGATTTATGAACGGATTTATGGGCGGAATCTCCTCAATGTTTACATTAGGCGGATTGTTCGGCTTCGGCGGCGGCTTTTGGGGCGGACAGGACTCCTGGGCGTTCAATGGCTGCGGCGGCGTTGGTTTCAACGACATGCGCGTCTGGAATTACGGATTAAATTCAATGTGGAGCGGCGATATCGGTTACACAGGCAGCACTCAGGGCGCTTATGCAGTGCTCAACGGTGCCGGTCTGGGCAATATTCCGGGTGGACTCGGCGGAATGAACGGCTTGTATGGAAACGGAAACCCCTATGGATTATACGGCAATCCTAATGCAGGATTAGAGCTCACTGTAGCTAAAAATCAAGACACAGATAACAACGGAAATAACAATGGTGCAGAAGAAAGCACAGCAGGCAGCGAAAACAGCCGGAGAACAGTAAACAGTAATACTACAGACCAATCAGTCAATGCAAATGACGGGAACAATGGCAATAATAACGGTGCAGACAATGGCGCAACAGGCGCCGGAAACGGACAAAGAACAGGCGACGGCGCACAAAGCGGCAAAACAGGCAACGGAAACGGAAATAACGACAATACTGACGCAAATGGAAACGGAAACGGCAGCGGAAACAAAAAAACCGGCCCGAGGTTCTATACAGGCAATGATGCCGACATTGCAGCGGCAAATAACGGAAACGGCAGCGGAGCCGGCGGCAGAAGAAGCATTACAGATTAAAAAAAGCGCATTAAGCGCTTTTTTTATTGTTCAGTAACTCTCAAAACCTCATATATGTTGATTTTTTTTGCCTTGCCCTTGATAGAAACCTCGCGAATCTTTATTACATCAACAATATGAGAAATTTTTGCGTAAGTGAACTGACTGATTAGAATATGGGTTTTGTAAATTTTGTTATAATCCTCTATTCTGCTTGCAATATTGACAGCGTCGCCAATCACGGTATATTCAAACCTGTCAGCGGTTCCAACGTTGCCGACAAAGGCTTCTCCGGTATTTACGCCTATGCCGATGTCAATTTTGGGTTTTCCTTCGCTTATCCACTTTTCCTGTATGCTTTTAACCTTTTTGTTCAGCTCATAAGCGCATAAAACCGCATTTCTGGCATGGTTTTTATCCTGAATCGGTTCACCGAAGATTACAAGCACGGCATCACCGATAAATTTATTGATTACGCCGTTGTATTTGTTTATTACCGGCTCAATCAGAGAAAAATACTCATTCAGCAGGCTGGAAACTTCCTCCGCGCTGTGGGTTTCCGAAAGTGAGGTAAACCCCCTTATATCTGCGAACATAATCGAAATTTCCGCCTTTTTTCCGCCGAGTTCTGCATTTGTATCGTTTTTCAGGATTTTATTTTTTATGTCTTTTGAGATATATTTGCCCAGAATTTTTTCTATTTTGTTATTTTTACGTTCAAGGAAAATTCTGCGGTAGGTTCCGGCAAAAAACGGGGTGAAAATCATTGCTCCGAGAGGGCCAGCAAGGCTGACAAAAATATAATGGTCAAAAAGCAGTTTGTACGCAGCAAAATACGCCAGCATGAAAAAAATCAGAAAAAGGTATTTCACCCAGCTTTGAACGGCAAGCATGAGCACAAGCACCACAAAAGAAACCGTCAAAATCATAAGAAGACGGGTATTTTCATCTGCCAATCTGACATTTTGCTGAGAAAGTGCCTGATTTATCACGTTTGTGTCGTACGTATCGAATTTTTGCTCAATAACATACCTGTCGATTCTATGGTCAATATACTTAAAACTCAGGTGGTTTATAGAATATATGACACATAAAAAAGAAACTATAAAAATGATTAATAAATTTTTCATTTCCATAGTTTCATTTTACTTTTAAGGCTTTTTTTAGGCAAATTGTTATGATTCCGCAATAGATATGCTCGTTACGCCAGCATTTCTTGCTTCATCCATCAATTTTACAAGCGCGCCATGCGATGCTTCGGGTTGGGCGAGGATTAAAAGCCCGTCGGGAAGCTCTTTTGACTTGTCTTTTATTACGGGAATAAGCTGCGCCGCCGAAACTTCCGAATCGTCAATAAGGTATTTGTCATCGTTTGTCACTGTGACAGAAATAAGCTTGCTGTCTTTGACATCTTCGACCTCAACATTGTTAGGAACAGCGAGGTTCAAGCCCTGTTGGTCGAGCAAAGGCGCTATTACCATCATAATGATTAACAGAACCAGAAAGATATCTGTCAGCGGAGTAATATTAATATCATTAAATTCGTTACGTTCTCTAGCCACGTTTTTTACCTCTGTTGATTACTCTTCGGACGGAATCTCGCCGAGAGTACCTCTGTATTCATCATTATTCTGGTTTTCTTCACTGTTTTCAAGATTTTGAAGAGCATTTTGTTCTTTTTTGCTCAACGGTTCACCCGCAACAATGAGTTTTTCATATTCAGCAGCCTGAGCAGCCTGCATGACCTTCATTATTTCCTTGCTCCGGGCGTCTTTGTCAGCTTTTACGACGACTTCTTTCTTCTCAAGGCCGTCTTTTATCTTCGTAAGCTCGGAAGCAATCTGCTCCGGTTGAACTTTTGTTCCGTTTACAAAGAACGAGCCGTCTTTGGTCACCGAAACAGTCGCATTTTTCTGCTCAACCGCTATTCCGCTGTTGATTTCGGGCACTTTTATGTTGTTATCAATAGACTGAAACGTCGGAGCGATAACCATCATGATAATCAGCAGCACCAGAAAGATATCTGTGAGCGGAGTTATGTTGATTTCTGTGAATAATGAACCTTTTGATTTTTTAATAGCCATTTCTTTGCTTTCTATAATGCAATGTTGGTTTGGTTCCCTGCGAGGGTGACTTCGTCGTTGTTATCAACAAAGCTCAGAAAGAGCAGCTTGATTAACTGGAAATCATCTTCAAATCTTTTAACGATTGACTGGAAATAGTTGTAGAAAATAACCGCAACAATCGCAACGCCAAGACCTAAAGCCGTAGCAATCAACGCTGACGCAATACCTGTTGCAACAGCTGCTGACTGATTGCCCTGCAATGCCAAATCCTGGAATGTATATAGAATTCTTACAACTGTACCGAACAAACCTAAGAACGGGCAAACACCGCCGATTGTACCGAGAATTGTAAGGTGAGTTTCCAATTTTCTGGTAGCAAGCGCTGCAGCAATGTCAAATGAACGTGAAAAACCCGATTTTTGTTCTGAAAAAATTCTTACAGCTTCTTCAGAAACCTCACCTACAATGCCGCCGAGCTGAACGCTCAAATTTTGGGCAGAATCAAGGTTGTTTCTTGCAAGTTCCTTTTGGAGCTTCGGAATGAACAGTACAACGTCGCGTTTGTTCTTGTTGTAGTAGTACAATCTGTTGATAACAACGCCGAGCGTCAAAAAGGAGCACAGAAGAATCGGGGCAACAATCCAGATATCTTCAATCATCGCTTTTAAAAGTAAATCCATAGTTTTAATCCTCTTTTCTATAATATTTCTTAGTAATAACTTGTTGCGCCAAAGACATTGTAATCAAATGTAAACTGGATATCGACACTGCTGCCTTTGTATTCCGGAGGGAGCGGTTTGAACGGTGCGGTCAGCTCAACTGCGGCTTTTGCGGCGTTATCTGCAACCGCCAGTCCCGACGATTTGAGAACTTTGTTGGAAAGGAGCCTTCCATCGCGCCCGATTCTGAACAAAAGTACTACTCTCTTACTTTCGTTGCCTTTTGGCGGTTCCCAGTTCATTTTTATGCGTCTTTGCAGCTCTCTCATGTACGGGCCGAAATCCGGTTCTTTAACTGCGTCAATACCCGGTGCGCCTTTGGGGTTTCCGGGGCCGGGATTGCCGACATTACCCCTGCTTCCGCTGCTTCCGGAGGAAGAGAACCTTCCGCCTGAGCTGCTTCCGCTTGGTGCAAAGCTTGGTGACGGCGCAGAAGTTCCGCTTCCGGATTTTGAGCCTGAACCTGCTCTTGAGCCGGTTACAGGGCCGCCCGGAGTACCAGCGAGCTTAGGTGCTGCGGTTTTTGGTATGGGAATATTGAAATTGCCCTGAGGTTTGGCCGTTGGTTTGGGCGAAGTCGGTTTTAGTGCAGGTCGCGGAGCCGGTGCAAGAGCCTTAGGCGTTGTTGCTTTCGGGGCAGGTGCCTGTTTTTGAACCGGTTTGTTCTCCCATGGCATTTTAAATTCCTGTTTTTTGGGTGCCTGTTTAGGTTTTTGCTGCGGAGCCGGCTGTTTTTTCGGTGCAGGCTTCGCAGGAGCGGCTTTTTGCTGTTGTTTTGCAGGTGCCGCTGACGGAGTGGGCATGGACACAGGGCGTTTTGGGTCATGGATTCCGCCTGCTCTGGAGTTCATGTCAGCTCTGTAGGGTGTATTTTTATTAATCGGTTCCGCCTCTTTATTTACAAGCACAAACTCAATATCTTTCGGCGGCTGCGCAGGTTTGTGAAAAAGTTCAAGATTCACACCCAATAACGCCAGCACAAAGACAACAAGCCATGCTAGACCCGCCACCGTCGGGTGCAAAAGCGCTGAAATAAAAACACAGGATTTTAAAGGCAATTCGTCATTTGTGTCTTCTTGATATATGGAGGGAACAACGTATTCCTCCCGCAGTTCTTCTTCCTCATATATATTTTTATCGCCGAGTAGTGTCATTTTTTCCCCAAATCTCGTTTATAAATAAGAATTTATAAACATTTTATTTCTGACTTCGTAATAAGTCTAGCAAAAAATTTATCACAAAACAAATTGCCTGATTAACTTATATTGCATGTACTATTGTTGAACCGTAACTGTCACAGGCTGGTCAACAACAATATCAATCTGGCTTCCTGCGGGGATTTCGACATCAACACCCTTATCCCAGAGCGATTTTGCCAGACCTACACCCGCACCGACTGCTGTTCCGTATGCAGCGCCTTTGCCGACCTTTCCGCCGGAAAGTGCACCCATGACAACGCCCCCGACTGCACCGGCACCCGCACCAACAGCAACATCTTTAGCATATTCTTTTGCGCTGTCAGCTTTTGTGCCTCCGACAAGAAGCCCTGTGCCGTCATCGGTTTTAATATGACCGGAAATAGGTATCATTTGGCCGTAAGGAGTAATGATATTTGTGAATTTAATCATGAGTTGTCCGTTTATTCCTGCTCTGCCGGCTTTTTTTACCTGTACAACAGTACCGTTTATGCTGCTGCCCGACGGCGCAACCAGAGAATTGCTGTAATAAAAGTTGTTACAAACAGGAACAGATACGCTCTGACCGAGAGAAAGCGATTCCGAGCTCAAAACCATGTTTGTCATGGCAGGAATGCTGACTCCGGCAGGAATCATCACGACTTTACCTTTCAATGTCTGTGTATTATACGACGGCTGCTGTGTATATGTAGAATAAGGATTTGCTGCCTGTTGTACCTGATAATTTGCAGCGGCAAATACTCCTGCATTGCTGCATGCCATTGCTGCGATAAGTGCTGCTGATAAAATCTTTTTATTCATGGTGTTTTGCCTCCGTAATTAATCTGGTTCACTAATTATAATGTCCGATAAGTTAATTTACAATACATTTTGATTATTATATGTTCAAAAATCAAATTGTGTTGTATAATCAATAAAACTGTATCTGAATTAATAACGAAATTCGGTTTAGAATGTTCAAAATCAATGAAATTTTGTTCGGGAAAGTGTAATCAATGTAACAAATTGTTAAAATTTACAAAAATTTTTCCCAAAATGCGCAACAAAAATCTTGTTCGGTTCTTTAACGAAATACAAAGGTGAAAGTTACTAATATTATATAAAAAATCTTAAAAAGTGGAGGTTAAAACTAAATGGCTATTCAAGCAATTTCATTCGGACAGAATGACCAGGTACAAAAGAAAAGTGCTATGCCCGCAGCAGCAGCCGCAACAGTAGTTCTTACAGGCGCAGGTGCAGCTGGCGGATATTTTGGAACTAAATTAAACGAAGACTCTTTCGTAAGAGCTGCAGTTGCTGATCAGGAAAAATCAGCACAAAAAGAGATTAAAAAAGCTGAAAAAGAACTTGATGGCTTTCTTAAAAAAGTAGACGGCACTGCAAAAGAAACTTATGAAGCAGGCCTGAAAGATTTAAGTAATGATGTTAAAGCAAGAGAAAACTTAAGAGCAGCTGAAGAAAACTTCAAAAAAGCAGAAGCTGATTTGAAAAAATTGTCAGACAAAGATGGCAACAAATTAGCAGATGTTGCTGAAGACAAATTCAACAAGGCAAAAACAGCTGTTGATGAAGCAAAAAATCAAAAAGATACAGCTTTCACAGCTTATGAAAAAGCAGTTCCGGCAGACAAGAGATACAGCAATGAACAGCTTGAACAAAGAGCTAAAGATCTCAAAAAAACAGCTCTTGAATCATTACAGGGCGACGACAAAAAAGCAGTAGAAGCTGCGCAAAAAGTCATCACTGAAAAAACTCCCTTGATGAACGAAGCAAAAACAGCAGCTGAAGAACTTAAAACAACAAAAGACCTTTCAAAATCTGAAAATGCTCTTGTTAACAAATTCAAAAGCTGGTTTACTGTAAAAGAAGGCGAAAAACGCGCAGACGAAGCAGAAAAATTAGTTTCAAAATTAACTAAAGCTGCTAAAAAATCCAAAGCAATGCTTTACGGCGGAATCGGTCTTGCTGTAGGTGCTGCAGCAATGCTCGTAACTCACTTCACAGGCAGCAAAAAAGCTTAATTAGTCATTTAACTTCTATAATGAATAAAAAGAGTCCGAAAATTTCGGGCTCTTTTTATTTTTGAGAATTTATTACCCCCTCTTTTTTCTTGCGCAAATTTGAGGATTTTCTGGTATAATAAGCAAAAGTTTATTTACGGAGGTAAAATATGGCAAAAGACAGCAGTTTCGACGTAGTATCCGAGTTCGATAAGCAGGAGCTTTTAAACGCGGTTGACCAGACTATGCGTGATATAAATTCCCGCTTCGACCTGAAGAACACAAACTCAAACATTGAGCTGGACGCTGACAAAAGTATCACAATCACAACATCAGATGATATGAAATTGAGAAATATTCTCGACATCCTCCAGTCAAAGCTGGTAAAAAGAAACCTCGACATAAAAATTCTTGACCCGCAGCCGGCAGAAAACGCGCTGGGCGGCAATATCAGGCAGGTTTTCAACCTCAAAAAAGGACTTTCGCAGGAAATTGCGAAAAAAATCGTTGCGGACATTAAAAATTCAAAAATAAAAGTTCAAGCTTCAATTCAGGGCGAACAGGTGAGAGTTTCAGGAAAAAGCCGCGATGATTTGCAAGAAGTCATGAAACTCCTCAAAGAAAACACAGAAAGCTACAACCTGCCGCTTCAATTCACGAATTACAGATAAAATAATGAAAAGCCGCCTTACGGGGCGGCTCGAATTTTTCATCATGGAGAAAAGGAGTGGAAGAGAAAGTATAAAGAGAATTGGCTACATGTATATAATGCCCGGATTTAACACTTTCTAAACATATACAACGTATATATTTTACATATCTTTACAAATGGCAGGAAAATCACAAATTTGGTAAGATAAATTCAGTAAATATTAAAAGACGGGGCAAAAATGGGACAAACAATTGCAGAAAAAATTATTTCACAACATGCAGGAAAAAAAGTTAAAGCCGGCGAGCTTTGCATAGCAAAAGTCGATGTAGCGGCTGTTCAGGACGGAACAGGGCCATTAATGGTTCAGGAATTCAAAAAACTGGGCAAAAAAACGCTGGCAAACCCGCAAAGAAGCATACTTTTTATCGACCATGCTTCTCCAAGCCCCAGAAAAGAGCTTTCTAACACGCATCTTGTGCTCAGGGAATTCGCAAAAGAAACAGGAGCAGTGCTCTCAGACACAGGAGCCGGCGTTTGCCACCAGAGGCTCGTAGAATCTTTTGTAAATCCCGGCGAAATCCTTGTAGGCGCTGATTCACACACCTGCACGTCCGGCGCACTGGGCGCTTTTGCAACCGGCATGGGCTCAACCGATGTAGCTGTCGCAATGGCGCTCGGAAAAACCTGGCTTAAAGTCCCATCTACCTTCAAAATCGAAGTAAACGGCGAATTTCAAAAAGGTGTTTACGCAAAAGACCTTATTTTGCATCTAATCGGCGAAATCGGCGCAGATGGAGCGACTTACAGAGCACTGGAGTTTTGCGGTTCCACAATCGAAAACATGTCAATGGCTGACCGCTTTACACTCGCGAATATGGCTGTTGAGGCGGGAGCAAAGGCGGGATTGTTTGTTTCTGATGAAAAAACCAGAGAATATCTTGAAAAACAGGGCCGCGGCGATAAATTTACGGAAATTAAACCGGATGAAGACGCGGTTTATGAGCGAATTATAAAGATTGACGCGTCAAAACTTGAGCCAACAGTATCATGCCCGCACACAGTCGATAATACAAAACCCGCAAAAGCCTTAAAAGACGTAAAAATTAATCAGGTTTTCATCGGAACATGCACAAACGGACGAATTGAGGACTTGAGGATTGCTGCGGAAATCCTGAAAGGGAAAAAAGTAAATCCAGATGTACGCCTGATTGTGGTTCCGGCGTCAAAACAGGTTTATTTGCAGGCAATGGATGAAGGTTTGTTGAAAATTTTTGTAGAATCCGGAGGCCAAATCCTCGGCCCGGGCTGCGGGCCCTGTGTTGGCGTTCATGCCGGAACTCTCGGCGACGGAGAGGTTTGCCTTGCCACCCAGAACAGGAATTTTCAGGGAAGAATGGGCAACACAAAAGGGTTCATTTACCTTTGTTCGCCGGCCACGGCAGCTGTTTCGGCAATCAACGGCTATATCACGGATCCTCGCGGATAATCTTATTTTTTCACAAAAGAGCGGAAGAGTTTGAGCATATTTCGGAAAATTTCTTTGCCTTGCGGTGATTCTACAGGATTGGAGTTGATTTTTACTAAATCCAGCCCCGAATCATAAGAGGCAAGCCCTTTATCAAAGCCAACTGCAAGGATTTTTCTTGAGCCGTCTTCTTTAAACGTTGTTGTAATAATGCTTTCAGGATAAAGTTCTCTGACATTTAAGGCGCTGCCGATTTTATGCGGATTATTCGTTGCGGATAACTCAGAAATTATTATTGTTCCGTTGCTTTTCAGGATTTGTTTTTTGGCTTTTCCGCCGCCGAGGTTTACATATTGGACAACAGAGCCTTTTGGCGTTGTTGTTCTGAATTCAGCGTATTTGTTGTTCGGGGCGAACAGGGCCTTTTTCATCGCACTTATATTCTGACTATGAAATCTTACAGGGTTCATTTACAAATTCCTAATTTTTAATATGCAGGGTAAAAACTCCTGAATAAGATTATTTACCAGAGAATTTCAGGATTATTTACAAAGTTTTACATTCAAATCAAAGATTGTACGAACCTTTGATATCTTTTCTGTTGTCTACCCTTGCAAAAACCTCTGTACTGTATTCAATAACCGGCATAAATTTTTCTTCAAAGATTTTTGCTGCCTTAGCACGGTTTTCCGGCGCACCGTTGAACTGCAAATCAAAGATTTTTTCCTGAATTGCGTTATATTTTTCCCTTACGGTCGGCATAAGCGTATTGTATTCTTCAAGGGTTTTTATTTTATCAATGGAATCCAAATCCGCTTTCCACTGCGCCAGCACATAGTCAAGACCGGCTTCATCATTGAGAATATCGAGGTTCTGCATTTTTTGCTGAAAATCTTCAACACCCCAGTCGATTTTATAACCGTTAATCGCCCTAAGGGAGCGCACATCGGAAAGATTCGACTCATCAAAGATGAATTTTCCGCCGACTTCTTTCAGATTCGGCAATGAAGTTGCGTTTGAGTTTTTAAAATCAGCGTCGCCCTCGATTTTTGAAACATTAGAGAGGAGTTCGCTTTCTTTTACGCCCAATTCAGAAAGAGTGAACCTGTTAACATTGGGATTGTAGTGAGATATTGACATAGTGCCGTCTTCAAGCGGTTTAACGGTTATTCCCATAGACTCAAGTATGGATTTGTAATCCTTTTGAGCAGCAGAATCGTGGTATTTTGTTCTCAGGCGGTCATATTCAGGTTTTGCACTTAATGCGTTATCTATGCCTTTCTGACAGCCGGATTGAGCAGTCAAACCATTTCTGGACATGTAATCGCTGATTACATTTATATAAGGAATCGGAACAGTTGCGTTTTGCTGGCGTTTTTGTATTTCATATACACTGCCGGGTGCGTTTTCTCTAACGCATACCTGAGTTAAGCCGTTTTCATCAACAAAAAAGTGCATTGCGCCCTGAGTTACATAGGGTCCTGCATTAAAAGTCCTTATGCACCAGTTTGTTCCGTCGGAAAAAGCCTTGACTTTATCGACATTCGCTTTGTAGGACGGCGAACTCGAGTCGGTCTGGGGAACGGTGAACCATTTTCCTTTGATTCCATCGACTTCGACTTCTTCTACATTGCTGCCGGACATAGCTTTTTCCCTGATTCTCTGCGAATAAAGGCTGGAGAAGGACACATTGCGGCTGTTGTCAGCTGCTGAGGCAAGAATTTCTTTTACAAGCCCTTTATCAAGCTGCGGCGGGATATCCGCGTTTTCGGGAAGCAAATCTTTTGTTATAAAGTCAGCAACAACGATTTTTGCGCAGGTGTTGTCCTTGAGTTCCGGCTCATTGTCCATAAAATCGAACCATTCTTTGAGCATTTTATCTCTGTGTTCGTTAGCTTGAGCATAGGTTCTTGACTGATAATCACCGTTTTTGATTGAATCATATTTTTCCTGTGCCCATTGTTTTGTAGCGGCTTCATTTCGCCAGATTTTCTCATCCGGGTTGTATTTGTCGATGATAATTCGTTCAAAGCCTTTGATATTCTGTTTTGAGCGCAATCCTGAGCTAACTTTTACTTTTTGGGGCACATTTCCTGTTTCTTTGACGATTTTTGAGTCGAGTTTTGAACTTATCGCATCCAAATCAAAGCCTTTTTCGCGAAGCGTGCTTTGCATTTCAGGAGAAAGCCCCTGAATCATACCTTTTAGCTGTTTTTTAAGCTTGGAATTGAATTTTACTGCAACATCAGCGCCCGAAATATTGTTCAAAATAGCAAGATTTTTCTCAAGAAGCGGATTTAGCCCCATATTTTGCAAATTAACGAAATCATCAACGATTTTCGGGTTGTAATCCCCTGTTATTTTCGCAGAATTTATTATATCGCCGATTTTGTTCTTCGCAATTCCCGATTTTGCGAGCTCAATTGCCTTTGATTGCAGCGCTAAATCCACTACCCCGTCAGAAGAAGCCGCTTTTATTACAGAGGCAGCCTCTTTTTCATTGAAACCGTTTGATTCCAGCGTTTTGAACGCGTCTTGCTGCTCGAAAGACATATTTGCAGAAGCAGACTTTTTCGCAGGGCTGTTTTGGGTTGTGTTCTTTTCATTTTCGAGTTTTTGCCGGGTTTTTGACAAAAATGCCGCAGTATCAATATCCACACCCTCATTAAGCAGTTTTACGACAAAAGGCGAGGTTTTCGGGCTCTGCAAAAGGTTTGTGTAGCGTTTTACCTTATTTGTATCGATTTTTCCGCTGTTTATGCCTTCCTTAAGAACCAGAGAGCTTAAAATATCGGGCAAACATCCCTTATTCAGCCCGTTAGTTTCCAGAACCGTTTCACAAAGAGGCATGCTATCATTATTCACATTACGTAAAGCTGCAGCTATTTTATCTTTTGGATAATCCTTATCACCACAGAGTTTTTCGGCAAATTTAGTGTTATCTTTAGTTGTTGTTGATAAAATATCAACAACATATGCTTTAGGCACATCATATTCACTGCCGAAGAGTAATTTTTCAGCGAAAGCACTGTTCTCTTTACTACAGCAATTTATAACAGGCCAGATTTTTGACGGAGAATCCTTAATTTCAGGGTCCAGCAACAATTTCAATGCAATATGCTTATTTTCCTGCGTACAGGAACCAAGCGCCTGAACAGTGGCAGCAGGGGAGTCGGAAAGAGGATGTTTTTTAAGCACTGCCTTAAATTCTTCAATCGTCAGCGGATTAGAAGCGGCTTTTAAATGAGAATAGGCTTCTTTTGACTCTGCATTTTCACACAACAAATCTAATTTGGCTTTAAATTCATCAAATTTCGTTACAGAAGAATCTGCAATATAATTAGTCAGTGAGGATTCAATTTTAAAGCCCTTTGAATCAAAATATTCAAGCATTTTTAAATGCTCAATACCGTTTTTATCTCTTAAAAGCACAGTTGCGTTATGTTTTGAGAGGCTGATATTGTTTTTTTCAACATAATCAAGAACTTCTATGGCAGTTTTATATGAGAAATTCTCATTCCGGACAGAAGCACCGAGCAAATAATAAGCGTCTATGCCATTTTTGTGGTGTTTTTTCAGTTTTTCAAAAAATTCAGCTGCGCCTTTGTAATCACCATTTTTTACAGTCAGGTACTCTTTGCAAGTGTGCGAGTACTCAAGCAAATTTGTACCTTTCATTGATTTTATCAAATCATTCAGCCCTGCATAGTCGGTTATACCAAGCTCTTTAATCATTCTTGAGTCAAAAGCACACCGACCATAGTCAGGAGCCTTAATTGTATTGTAAATCCCTGCAATTTCAACCGCTGCCGGAGAATCACCCTCAGCCAAATGCCTTAACCCTTCATCTTTAGCAGCAGGAGTGAGCGTATTTACGAATTTTTGGACGTCAGAAAGGTCTTTTCTATTGGCTATATTTACAAGATAGTAAGATGAAACTTTTTCCCCCGATTCAAGCTTCAAATCCATCGGATAACGTTCCAGCATGTCAGAAACAGCTTTCATTTTGGCGCCGGCTTCCGCCAAATCACCGGTTGAAGAAAATTCAACAGGGAATTTTGAAGCACGGTTAGCCTCTTTAACGTAATTTTGAACATTTTCACCTGAAGTATTTCGCAAATAGCTCAAATCTGAAACTTTAATCATAAATTGTTCCGGCACCTGTTCATTGATTTTACGGACAATTTCAATGCATTGAGGAGTGATTTTGGCCAAGTCATCAGCGTATACCCACGCCAAATCTTTTAAATTTTCAGCGCTTAATTTTCCATCAGGCGACATTTTTGAAAGAATCGGAAGTTTTTCAAAAACAGCTTTGATATTTCCATTACCATATGACATACAATCGGAAATAAAACGCATTTTTTGCTCAAAATCACAATCAGATTTTATATATTTGTCCAAATATTCAAGATTTTCTTTATTTACATACTTAAAAGTTTTTGCTTCATCAGAATTAGGATTTTTTAGTAATTCACTAAACTCTGACCTGAATTCTGCGTCAGAAAAGTCCCAATCCTCGGGCATTTTATTTTCAGAAATAAGTTTAAAAGCGGAAACTATCGAAGAAGCCTCTTTATCATTAAGGTCTATTGATTTAATTTCCTCATCCGTAAACTGCAAAGATTTTAAAGCAGATTTAAACTCATCCGGAGTTAGTGAAACTGCCTCTTTCAAAACAAACGGCACGTCGCTGCTCTTAGAAGCGCCCTTAAAGGCGGGAATGCCCGTATCCGGAGTTTTTATCGTATTTATTTGGTCATTTTCATGGATTTTATCACCTAAAAATGGATTTGCAGGTTTCTTTTTGACCTTGGAAGCAGAGGTTTCCAGACCGGCACCGACTTTGGCAAAGATACCGCCCAGCAGGGATTCGGGGGAGTCGGCGATGTAATTTTTTCCGTCGGGAGTTATTAATTCGTACTTGTTGCCGGCGGTTTGGCGAATTTTTGCGTTTTCGAGCCCTGCATTACGTAATGCAGCTTTGGCGGCGGCGTTTGCGCGGCCGCCTGTCAGCATTGAGCCGAATTTATTAAAGAGGCGGGCTTGAGATTCGCCCGTTGCGTTATTTTGGAGGATATTTAACAGCTCGCCGTCAGATATTGCCAGTTCAAAGAGCGCATCAGCAGTGATTTCGGAGGCGAATCCGGTCGTTTGAGCGCTTGTGTTGAAAGCTTTTTGGAGGATTTGGGGGGTTGAGGGGGAGGATTTGAGTGCGGAGGTTATTTTTGAGCCGAGTGGGCCTGACACGAAAGCGCCGAAGAAAGCGTATGGGATTGCATTTTTAGCTGTTGTGAGGATTTGTTCATTTTTTTCTTTGGTTAATCCTGATTGCGACGAGAGGGCGCCTGCGTAGTCGAGTGTGGTAGAGGCAGCGAGCCCGTAGACTGTATTTTTAGCGATTTGGGCAGTTTTTATGAGGGTTGTAGCTGTAGGGTTGACAACACCGCCTGAGAGGGCCGTGGCAGCGATAGTGAGGGCAAATTTCACGCCGAGAGCGCCATTTTGTTGATTTTCGAGCCAGGATTTTGTAAATTCTTCGGTATTTGAGGAGCCGAAAGCTAGTTTGTGAGCGGTTTCGTATTCATTTTTATGTTGGTTGTAGGATTTTCCGTTGAGTTGTTGATTCAGGGAATGTTTTGTTTGGTTGTTGAGGTTTTGGAGGTAGTTTAGGATATCTTTTTTAGGGGGAAGCTGGGATTTTGAGCCGGCGTCATTTGAGATTTGGGAGATTAGTTGTTTTTTGAGGTTTTCGTTGCCATTGCAGTAGTTATCAATAGTTTGGAGAAATTTTGTTTCAAAGTTTGTGGAGGGATAGGCAGAGGCGGGAATATTTTGGCCCATATTTTTGAGTTTTTGGAGGGCTTGTTCTTTTTTATAGATATTTTGGAGTTCTTTGAAATCGTTGTTGAGGGTATCGGATTTATCTTTAAGTACGGAGAGTTGGAGGAATGATTCTGATTGTTTTTTAAAGTTTAGGACGTTGGCGGGGTTGAATTCAATGCCTCTGGTTTTGAGGAATTGGAATTCGAAAGCGCCTTTTTGTTTTGAGTTTTTAAGGATTTGTGCGGAGTTATATTCTTCATCGAGGAAAGCCACGAGTTCTTTGTTGGTGGTTATGGCTTTTCCGTCGGGGGAGGTGTCGAGGAGGTTGGCAGTATTTTTGAGGCCCGACCACATTCTATCGAGGAAAGAGTAGTTTTGGGCGTAGGTATTTTTCAGGTTCATTGCGGATTCGGTGGCGGTGGTCAGGTATTCTTTGGTGAATTCCCGGGCTGCGCGTTCTTCTGCGGGGGTAATTTTTTTCGCCGGAGCAGGATTTTTCGCTGAGGAAGCAGAAAAAGAGAGATAATCACCATAGTTATTTACAATTGAGGATTGCCAGATATTTCCGGCATATTTTTCCTGTTCTTTTGGCAGTTCAACAAAATTTTTGAATGTAACCTCCTCAGGAGCAGCGTTTGAGAGCATAGTTGAGAGCTCCGCAAGCGATTTTGTGTGGAGCTCCTGTTTTAATTTATTCAAATCCTCGCCCGTAAGTGAAGACTGGGCGAGGATTTGGGTTATTAGTTCTGCTTTATTTATGCTCATTTCATTCACACTGCCTTTATATTATTTTTATCGGCATTTGAAAGCTTAACTTTAGGATTAATACTCAATTATTAAAATATTGTTACAAACGGCCATTTGTAACGAAATATTAAGAAAGTATATACTATACACTTATTCTTTTTTTCCTTAATATTATTGACTTTCAGAAAAAATGAGTATAAAATTTTAAAAAATTAATATATATTTTTTAAATTAACTAGCAAAAAATTTTTAGTTCGTGTTTTAAAGCATGCAACAGGAATTAATTAAAATAAATTAATAGCCGAAAACACGAGATGGGCCCAAAAAGCCCGCACAACGACAAAATAATAATGGAGAGCAAATAAATGGCAGAACTCAACAACAATTTAAACATCGGCGCAATGTCGCAAGGCTATGCTCCGAACTTCAAGAAAGGGGATGACAAAACTCCTCCGACTATTGAAGAAAAGGCTGCTGCACCGAAACAGGAAACTTCGCTCGACAATGACCCCAAAGCTATTGCCGGAAAATCACAAATCAGCAAAACTTCTACGGTAAATTTCAAAGCCGACATGGATGTTTTTATGAAGAATCCGAAACTCGCTATGCACGCTATCAATGCAGGCGACCATGCTTATGAACTTATGGAAGCAGAAGGGGTCGCCAACGCTTATGAAAAAGCCTGCTGCGGCTCGCTGGATGCAGCATACGAAAAATGTAAAAAATAAGCTGGATTACAGAATTTATTGTATAATTTTCATATGGATATGTCAGAAAAAACGCCTTATGAAAAGATTTCTTTCCAAAAAATCGCCATCATCTATAATGAAGATGTGCGGGAATCCTTAACCACCGCAAAATTACTTCAAGAAGAGCTTTGCACAAACAATTTGAGCTCTACAGTAATTCCCTCCGATAAGAAAATCGACGCTGATTTTGTAATAACAGTCGGCGGCGACGGCACGCTATTAAAGGCGGCAAGGCTATACCCTGAAACGCCTGTATTCGGCATAAATCTCGGGCGTCTGGGCTTTCTTGCGCAGGCAAAACCCGCAGAAATAAAAACAGCGGTAAAAAAGCTTATCAACGGCGAATATACGGTGCAAAAAAGGATGATGCTGGAAGCTTCCGGCGAAAAAGCGACCGCGCTCAACGATATTGTGATAAAAGGCGATTCTTTTTCAAGAACTTCGCGATTATATCTTTCAATAAACGGAAAACCCGTGTGCGACTACCTTGCAGACGGAATAATCATAGCTACGCCCACAGGCTCAACCGCATACACGCTTTCTGCGGGCGGCCCGGTGATTTATCCGGGCATGGAGGCCATTGTAATCGTCCCGATTTGCCCGCATACGCTTACAGCGCGCCCGCTTGTTGTTCCGTCGAATGAAAAAATAGAAATTTCGAGCTGCGAAAGCTGCACGGGGATGAAACTCTCTGCTGACGGGCAGAAAACAATAGATATCAGGCAAAACCAGACAGTAACTATTGAAAAAAGCAGAAAAACTGCTAAACTTGTTGTATTGAAGCGGGAAAACAATGGTTTTTACAGCGTTTTGAGAGAAAAATTACAATGGGGGGTCGCGCCGCGCGCTTAGTATGATTAAGACGCTTTGTATAAAAGATTTTATATTGATTGATGAGCTTGAAATTGCGTTTGACAAAGGCTTTAACGTCATCACGGGCGAAACCGGCGCAGGGAAAAGTATCATAATCAACGCAATTGACCTCGCATTCGGCGCAAGAGCGAGCAAAGAGGTCATAAAAACGGGGAAAACCCGTGCAATCATTGAATTAACGCTCAAAACTGAAAAAGATTTTTCAAAAGAGCTTTTTGAGGAGCAGGGGATTGAGATGATGGGCGAAGAGCTTGTTATTTCAAGAGAAATCACCGAATCAGGCTCGCGTTCGCGCATTAACGGCGTAATGGTTTCACAGGATGTCATGAAACAAATCCGCGAACAGCTTATCGACATTCATTCCCAGCACATGACCTACACTTATATCCAGCCAAAGCACCACATACGGCTTTTGGACAATTACGGCGGAAATGAGCATTTGGCAACGCTTAACAGCTACAAAGAAATTTACACCCGCTGCAACAATGTCCTAAAAAGGCTGGAAGAAGCCAAAAACAAAACAGAATTAAGCGAACAGCAGGTTGAATTTCTGAAATTTCAGATAAATGAGATTGAAGACGCGCATATTGAGGACATTTCAGAGGACGAGCAGCTTGAAAATGAGCTGCAGGTGCTTGCAAACGCCGAAAAGCTTAAAGAATACACTTATTCCTCCTACTGGAGCCTGTACGGTGATGATGCAGGAATTGTGCCGGTTTTAGGCAAAATCAAAACAAATATCAGCAAAGCCGGCGAATTCGACACAAATCTTTCGGAAATCGAGTCCGAATTAATCAACTGTCAGGAGATTTTGAGGGATATTTCCTCAAGGCTAAGGGATTATGCGGACAATATGGAGCTTGATGAGGCGCGATTGAACGGGATTCAGGAGCGTTTGGACACGCTTGAAAAAATCAAGCGCAAATACGGAAACACTCTGGAAAAAGTTCTTGAAACTTACGATGGATTTGTTAAAGAGCTTAATGCTGTTGAGTTTTCAGAAGATGAAATTCAGCGGCTTGAGGCTGAAAAAAGCGCTTTATTGCGCGAAATGACCGCTATAAGCGAAAAATTAACAATTTCCAGAAAAAATATTGCCGCAGAGCTCGGTGAAATTTTGAGTGCAGAGCTTGAAAAACTTGATATGCCGAAAGTTCGCTTTGAAATCGACGTGAAACCCTGTGATTTCAACGCAAACGGGGCAAACAACGTTGAATTTTTAATTTCCACCAACATTTCAGAAGCGCCCAGGCCGCTTGCAAAAATTGCGTCAGGCGGGGAGATTTCCCGCGTAATGCTTGCAATTAAGACCATTTTCGCCCACACAGACAACATAAACACAATTATTTTTGATGAAATTGACACGGGAATTTCCGGAAAAGCCTGTCAGGCGGTCGCAGAAGAGATTGCCGCACTTGCAAAATCCCACCAGATAATCTCAATCACGCACCAGCCAATCATTGCAGCCAAGTCAGACAGGCATTTTTACGTTTCCAAAAGCCAGGAAGACCGCACCCGCGTAAAAGTTTACACGCTGGACGAAGAAAACCGCGTAAAAGCCATTGCAATGCTCGCTGCAGGCGATATTACCGAGGATTCTTTAAAATTTGCAAGGCAGCTAATAAACGCCTAAATTTTTATATCGTAAACATTAACCGCCGGAACCAACAGTTCCGGTTTTTTTTAATATTGGGCGGAAGACTCATGCAGTTTTTTCACATTGGGCGTGGTTGCTTAGGGGCACAGCCCCGTCACATGGTGGGTGCGGTTTATCATGGGGCGGGAGATTCATGCAGTTTTCTCACATTGGGC
>ERZ1643251.628-NODE-628-length-47940-cov-29.722251_pt1 | contig 47940 bp, 48 predicted proteins | sample MGYA00579261_ERZ1643251 | MGnify/ENA primary metagenome ERZ1643251 (study PRJEB29033, sample SAMEA4952267) | chicken gut metagenome | biome: Broiler Chicken; feature: Gastrointestinal Tract; material: Caecum | place: Ireland | collected 2018 | study: Broiler... | reverse complement strand
ATTTATTAGGAAAACTTAATACCCTACTCTTTCCTCCTGAAAGTAGGTTCTCTGAAAGTAAGCTTTCTAATAATTTTGCATGTTTCCCTCTCACAGACTTATAAATAAATTCACAGTTCTTTATAGCTTCAATTATACAGTCAACAGAAAGTCTTGTATTTCCATTATGTAGAGCCACTGCCAATGCCATTTCTAATATATTTATAACAAGATCAAATTATAACACTTATCCTTATAATCACGATATTTATATTTAGTACAGTTTATAATACAATTTATAATTTTATTGGAAATATCATCTTCAAAATTCCACTTAATATTTGTTAACTGTTCAAATTTATTTACTATTCCACTACCAAACCAATTAAACTTCCTCTTGTTCCCACTACTTTATGACACGAGACAATAATTGATCTTGAATTATGACCAACAGCTTCTCCAACTGCTTGTGTGGACATTTGCTTTAGCCCTCTTTCTCAGGCAATTTTTTAGCTATATCATTGTAAGTCACAACTTCTCCATAAGGAATACCACAAAGAATCTTCCAAATGCTTTTTCTAGAATCACTTTCAATAAGTTCTATATCTAATTCGTCAATATTGAGCTTACCACCATTAAAATATCCGTCTAACCATTCTTTAGTACTATTTATAACTACATTATCTTCAGTCTGCTGGAAAGCTCATTTAAAACTAGCTCGATAATATTTTTGATTCTCTATCCATAAACCTATCAACTTTTCATTTCTAACAACCAATAAAATATTACCAATTGGCGATTTATAATACGACTTATATATTATTTTTTTACACACAATCGATCTCCTTTCAATATTTGTCGCTTTATTATCAAAACTATTTCAACTATAATATATTCTTTTCATTAAGCAATTTATATTCACCATCAAAATTCCAAATATTTAACTTTCCTTTCGCCGGTAATGGATAAATAGGTTCAATATTCTCAAGTATCCAAGCATACCTTCCAATTTCATATATACCTAAACTATATTCGAGTTGATCTCTCTTAACTGTATCAATGAACTGCCTATCCATATAAATACAATCAACTAAATTACATTTGCATATTATCTTACCATAATTTAAATCTAGATTATTACTTAAATTTTGCCAAATATTATTATTAAACATCTCTTTAGTTGAATTACGGCTTGCATGAATAAAGATTTCACCTCGATAATTAGTTTTCCAACTTCTTGTCTCGATTTTTTTACTCCCATTCATTATTAAAGTAGCAAAAGGCTCTTTAATACTAATAACTTTCACTATTATCACCTCCTAAATAATTATATCATGGATTTTTAATTTTAATAAGCTTCCCTTTCTAGTAAATAATCATTTTCTATAATATATCTTCAAAAATCATAATATATTATTATGGAGAGTATGATGGAACACTACTATTTTTTATTAAGACTAATAATATGCTTTTTTCTTAGTTTTCTAATAGGATTAGAAAGAGAATTTAGAGGCAGCAGTGCCGGATTAAGAACTAATATCATTGTTTGTATTGGTGCCTACTTATTTGTATCGGCATCATTTAACACTTACGATGATGATATGATGCGAATTCCTGCACAAGTAATTTCGGGTATTGGATTTCTTGGAGCCGGAACAATTGCTATTAACGACAACAAAATTCGAGGTTTAAATACTGCTGCAACTATTTGGGCTGTCGCGGCAATAGGCGTATTATCAGGATTAAAACTTATTTTTGAAGCTTGTATGGGAACAATAGCCATTATTTTTACCAATATTATTATCCGTAAAATTAAGAAAAAATTATTTCCTGATAGATATTTAAACGACGACCTATGAACATAACAAAAAATATTGCTAAAGCCTAGCAATATTTTTTATAGTCATTTAAACCCTTAAATCATTAACATCAACATTTCTATTGTGCTTTATTTGATCCCAAGCACATTCTTTTTTAAATAAACAAATAAAATTAACTGGAACCCAACTAAATAAGAAAAGATCAAATAATAAAATACCTCCAATATTATCCTTAATATTTTTATTACATTTTTTGATTATTAACATCCGAAAGATAACTCCAATCATATAAAAAAATCCCACTATCAACAAACCAAAAATAACCACATTGACACTTTGAAAATTAATTATCAATAAAATACCCGTAAGTAAAGAAATAAAAGTAGAAATAATTTGAAATATAATTGAGAAATAAAATAAAGTAACATCCAAGCATTCCAAGTTTCTTTCTTTTAGACCCTTCTTAATAAGTTTAGGACCATATCGTTTTAGACACTGAATCGTTCCAAAAGACCATCTTTTTCTCTGTTTTAATGAATCTTTAAATTTTATAACTTGCTCATCATAAGTAATGGCTTCTTCTACAAAAGCTATTTTCTCCTCATTAACAGCACACATTGCCGTAAATTCTATATCTTCAGTCAGTGTCACAATTTCAAATCCCCATCTATCGATAACTTTCTTTGTTACCATAAATCCTGTTCCATTTAAAAAAGAAGACTTTCCTAAATTATATCTAGCTCTATTTATAAATAAACTTTGAATATAATATAAAATTGCATAACTACTACTAAGCCAATTATCAGCAATATTTTTTGTATCTCTAAATCCCTGCGCTACAGTATATCCCATATTTATAGCCTCATTCATCTTGCATAAAAAATCACTATGAACTATATTATCAGCATCAAATATAACATAAGCATCTATTTTTTTATTTTCTTTTAACTTTTTAAAGGCGAATTCTAAAACTTCACCTTTAGATTTGACACTATTAGGACAATCGATAATTTTGGCTCCAGCTTTATTGGCTACCTTACTAGTGTTATCTGTACAATTATTCGTAATAACAAATATTTCATAACAATCGCGCGGATATTTTTGTTTTATAAGACTCTTTATTAAATAACTAATAACTTCTTCTTCATTTCTTGCCGCTATTAAAATAGCAAAAAAATTATTCTTTTGACTCTTAAGAGGCATTTTTTTCTTTTTCTTAAAGATGCCACAAGCCATTATTGCAAAATATAATATGTATATAGCAGAAAAAATAGAAATTATATAAACAAATATTTGCAACATTATTTCACCTCGATATCTGTTCTATAACAAATAGTACAATTAAATGATACTACATTATAAAAAATTTTTCAATAATATACTGTTATATCTAACTAATATAATCATATTTTATAAGCCTATTGTAAGTATTTTCATTAACAGTAACAACAATTTCCATAAAACTAATTTTACCATAATCATAACTCTGACTATTTTTTAAACTATTTATTAATGTTTTATAAGCATTAAACATATTAAAGTCTTCATAAATAAAATAGTTATTATCATCGTCATGATGAATATAATAATCAATATTCTTTAAATGTTTAATAGAAAGATTAACATCATTAACTGTATTATCTATAACATATGTTATATTATTACCATAACTTATTATTCTAAAATCATCCTTAATAACTAGTGTTTCTTTATCGACAACATAATCACTTTCCGGTAATTGTCCCACATAATCAAAAGACAAATAAGTGCTAACTACTAAACCACTTCCAAAACCAACTAAAAGCAAACTGATAATAAAAATAATGAATATTCTCCTAAAATTTTGTTTTCTAGAACAAATAAAATTATACAAAATTTCAATAAGACAATAACAAAAAGCAAGACCGCCTAAAAAGGCTATTGAACAATAGATAAATATAACCCCATGCAAGTAATTATAAACACTCATCGATAATAATATAGCTAGAAAGATAAATACTAAAATGATAAATAGTCCTATAAAGAAACTAAAACATTTCATTGCTAAAACTATAATTTTTAAAAAGAAATTTAAAAAACTAAAATTAGAATGTTTCGGATCTCGTATAATTATTTTTTCTTTGGCCTTTTCCACATATTTTATCCCATCATCCTTATCAATGGGAGTTTCAATTATTTTATCCTTAATGGTAGAATCTTCTACTGTAATATAATAATCTAAATATCTTATTTTGAATAAATGTAAAAAGATAATTAAGCCAATAATAACCAGTATGACAGTAAAAATACTATCTAGTAATGATTTAAATAATTCACCAACTGTTGGTATTTTAAGTAACAAATCAAATAAGAAGTCATCAATAACTATTCTTATCATAGCACCAAAAAATAATAATAAGAAGAATATGAAAATAAGTTCGGTCAAACATTTTAATTTTTCCTTCCATTTCATACTACAAAACATATTATAAGTTCTTGTAATAAATTTCAAAATATCTTGAAAATAATTATTGATATTAAATTTATTATTACTACTATTTCCAATTGTTCCGTCATCCATCAAATCATCTAATGTACAATTTAAAATATTACACATTTGAATCATCTTATCCATGTCAGGATAAGAATGGCCTAATTCCCATTTACTAACAGCCTGTCTTGAGACCCCGAGTCGATCAGCAAGTTGCTCCTGTGATAAATTATTTTCCTTTCTAAGTTTAGGTAGCTTATCGCAAAACCTCATTTTCTCACCTCCACCAGAATTATATTACATTTATTATTAGTAGCACTACCTATTTTTAGTATCTTTTTGTATAATATAAGTTGCAAAACAATCATTTACACTGAAGTATTTACCATTATTATTGGGAAGAGATATCCCTTCACCTTGATTAGGTTTTATTAAATAAAAAGCAAGATCTATAGTAAATGATACTATTAATATTATTGTTATGAAAAGAAGAATTTTTTTATTCATATCGTGAAAATTTTTAATTAGAAAAGGAGTTAAAAAATAAATACTAACACAACATCCAAAACCAAAAATTAATAATCCCTCTAAACAGATTCGACCATTAATATTCAAAAAATATCCTGTATAATCCCACCATCTTGTTTTATATAACACTTCCATATACCAAGAGCTAAAATATTCAATTACACCACACAATAGCATTGATAAAAAGAAAACTTTCACCGGATTATCTCTATATTTATAGAAGAACAGAAATGTACTAATACCACCAAAACCATAAATTGTAAGCCAAGGTCCATACAAAGTTCCTCTATTAACAAAAGTACCATCTGAAAACAAATGCAGTAAAACCTCCCATACATATCCAATTATAGAAAAAGCAAAGAAAAGTAGAACTATATCCCAAAAAGTATACGTTATCTTTTTAGACTTAATCTTTTTATCATTTGTTTTAGCGTTTGGATACTCATCTTCACAGCAATCGACATTTAAATATTCGAGTATTAAAAAGTTATAATCACTTTCTTTTGCACTAATATATTTATTTCTTCTCTTCATATAAAATTCAGTATACGCAACTTCTCGATAAGGATTAGTAAATAATAAATTAAAAATATTTAAACTTAAGATACCCACTATATAATATCCAATAAAAGAAAGATCGAGTAAAAACATTTGCCATTTATACCCTCTTGCCATTTTACCTGACAATTTTAAAACTTTAGAAGATTCTAAAAGAGGATTTTCTGCTAAAATATAAGGAACAAAAAAGTATGAATAATGTTTAATAAAGCCACCAATAACTGTAAAAGACCAAAAGAAAGTATATAATTTCTTTTTAAACATTGTGACCGCTACATTTTTAAATTTTTTATCTCGATAAGCAAATAATAATCTTTGCATTTTAGTTTGCTTATATCTTCTATTTTCTAAAAGAAATCGTGCCTTTCCTACTTTGATCACGTTACTAACTAAATACCAATATAAAAAACTAAAAAGGACCCCAATCAATATGACTATACTAGGGCCTAATTTATTTTTAAACACCATTTGATTAAAAGCATTTAAAATTCCAAATAAAAAAGACCCCGATTTATTTATATTATTAGCAAAGGTGGCAAGAACACCTTTTGTAGCTTTATTTAAATATTTACTAACACTATTTTGAAGAGCACTAGAAACCATAAAATCATTGGCAATATCATAATTGCTCCTAAAAAAATTATTATCTACTCCATGAAAAATATTAATTATTGTTCCGCCGCTAACGAGCGTAACAATAAAACAAATAGCTACTAATTTCCAATAACTTTTTTTTAAAGTCTTTCGACTTTCTTTTTTTAAATCACTCATCATACTACACTACCCAACTGCTTCCTTGTCCTTAAACTATATAAATCTATTTTTTATCATAGTCATCTAAAAAACTATATTTAATCTTTCCCTTCTTGTAACCGATAACAGCCTCTAAATTAATATTATCTAGAGCTTTAAATATATTTACATCAACATTAGGATTAATTTTTTTCATATTTTTTATAAGCATTTTTACTTCTTCACGTTTGCCACTATTCTTATTTATATCTTCTGTAAATTTGCAAGCACAATTAATAAATTTTAAATTATTACTTTGCATCCACGCAATAATATCTTCTTCGCAAACCAAATATAGAGGTCTAATGAGCTCTAGGCCTGGAAAATTATCACTATGCAGTTTAGGAAGCATCGTTTTAACTTCGGAACCATAAAAGATATTAAGTAAAGTTGTTTCAATTACATCATTAAAGTGATGTCCTAAAGCTATTTTATTACATCCTAATTCTTTTGCTTTATTATAAAGTGCTCCTCTTCGCATTCTTGCACACATATAACAAGGACTATCTACCTGCATATTATCTACGCTTCTAAATATATCTGACGTAAATAACTCTATATTTAAATTTAAAATTTTAGCCATTTCCACAATATTTTGCCTATGTTTATCGCTATATCCTGGATCCATAACTACATATTTAGCCTCAAAATAAAATTTACCATGCCTCATTAATTCCTCTATACATTTAGCAAGTAAAAAAGAATCTTTTCCACCAGATATACAAACCATTATTCTATCATTCTCTTCTATTAAATTATACGTTTGTACTGCTCGAATAAATTTACTCCATATTTTTTTCCTATACTTTTTAATAATACTACGCTCTATCTCTTTATATCTATCCACAAAACCACCAATAGTATTATACACTATATCAACATAAAAAAAAAGACCCAAATAAGACAATAAAACGTTAAACCTATCTTATTTAATAGTCTTTTTTTACTTAATTAATAATTTTCTTTTTTAATTTCAAAATAAGCCTGTGGATGATTACATACTGGACAAACTTTAGGAGCTTCTTTACCAATTACAATGTGTCCGCAATTTCTGCATTGCCAAATTTTATCTCCATCTCTACTAAATACTAAACCTTCTTCAACATTAGCAAGAAGCTTTCTATATCTTTCTTCATGCTCTTTTTCAATTTTAGCAACTTCTTCGAACAAATATGCAATTCTAGTAAATCCTTCTTCTCTAGCTGTTTCAGCAAATTCTTTGTACATATCAGTCCATTCATAATTTTCGCCTTCGGCAGCAGCTAGTAAGTTTTCAGCAGTACTAGGAATATCACCACCATTAAGCTCTTTAAACCACATTTTAGCATGTTCTTTCTCATTATTAGCAGTTTCTTCAAATATCGCAGCAATTTGTTCATAACCATCTTTTTTAGCTTTTGAAGCAAAATAAGTATATTTGTTTCTAGCTTGTGATTCTCCTGCAAAAGCAGTCATCAAATTCTGTTCAGTTTTACTTCCCTTTAGTTCCATAATCAATTTTCTCCTTTCTAAAATATTTTTATTTTATTCCATAATCTACTACTAAATCACCTTAAATTTTTTATAAAATTATAAATAACCAGTAATGATTACTACACTTAAAGTATAACATTAAATAACTACAAAAGTCAATCATACCAAACATTCTTTACAACTAAAAATTAAAATTAATATTCACGCTTAATGGTTCCTATATCTCTTCTTTTTATAATCTTCTAAAAATATATACATTCCACTAGACATAAGCTCATCTCTACTTTTACTAAGATTTTCCCTCCCCTTTAGAAAGGCATTAATATAGATATCGCCACCAATTTCTTGAAACATTTTATCATGAACCATCGTCTTTGTATTATAAAAGCTATTGCCGTATGCTCTAGCCAAATCATTAGTAAGTACACCAAAGCCATTATAATTAAGTTCGTCAATAATTGCTTTATCTTCATTTTTAATAAAATATCCCGGATCTGGTGTTCTAATTACAACACCATTAAAAACGATATACTTATCATCCGATATATTTTCTTTTCTAAAAAATTGAATATATGTAGGATCTAACAAATAATTAACCGTTCTTCCATCTACCAAAAAAGTAGCAACAACAAAACTATGACCCGTTATATAAGTACCAATAGCATTTATCGTCATATTTGGATAATTAGTCACATTTAAATCATTCAGATAATGACAGATAATGCTTTGAGCCAAATCACATTTAAATTCAAAATAACAGTCATTAGAAAATATTTTCATTCTAACAAGATACATAAGACATTGCAAAAAATAATTGACTTCTTCGGTATTCAAACTAACACCCTTTTTTATTTCATCCTCTATTTTTATTAAATAATCATCATCAATATCTATAATCTCTTTAATCATATAAGTATTTTTTCATTCCTTTCAAATATCATTATAACAAGTATTAAAATATATGTCTAGTATCATCATATTAACAAAAAAGCATACACTAAAGTGGTGATAATATGTTTAATATAAATGATGCCATCTACGCAGCAAATAAATTAAATATTAAATTTGATAAATTTACGCCCGAAGAGCTTTTAACTGGAATGAATATCGAATTAGAACATGGATTAATAAATTCCCAAACAAACGTCACAGATGACGATTTAATAACTACCACTAAAATAGCCTTAAGCCACTTAAACGAATTTCCGAACTATTATAATAAAGACTATGGCCTTCTAACTTTTGAAGAATTCCTCAAAATGAAATTAAAAGAAAAATAAGAATGTAATTATATTCTTATTTTTCTTCATTTAAAACAAGTAAATCAGCAAGTTTAGTCACATTACCCGCTCCTAATGTCAATATCAAATCGTCCTTTTTCACATATGCTGCTAAATATAACTTAATATCATCAAAACTACTAAGATGAAAAGTCTCTTTTCCATATTTTTTCAATTCTTTTATAATATCTTCTTCAGTAACATTATAGTTATTCACTTCACGAGCCGCATAAATATCAGTAACAATAATATAATCAAAATTACATAAAGATTGAGCAAAATCATTCTTATGTTTATAAACTCTTGAATAAGTATGTGGTTCAAATATAACCCAAGATTTATTATATTTTCTAGTCTGAATAGCCCTACATGTTGCCTCTATTTCTGTAGGATGATGTGCATAATCATCAAATACTTTAGCACCCCTAAACAATCCTTTATATTCTAATCTCCGTTTTGCACCTTTATAGTTTTTTAAGCCCTTCACAATCGTCTCAAACTTAATGCCATATGCATCTGCCATAGCTATTGCAGCTAACGCATTAGAAACATTATGTAGGCCAGGAACAAATAATTTTATATCTCCCACTTTTTTCTTGTTTTTAACAACTGTAAAACTAGCGCAACCATCTTCATCATAAATAATATTATCTGCCATATAGTTGGCATCTTTTAAGATACCGTATTTAATAACTCTTGCTTTTGTATAATTAACCAAATCACAAGAATTGTCATCATCAGCATTAATAACCAAATATCCATCACTAGGAAGATGACTAACGTATTCTTTGAATGATTTCTTTATATTATCTAAATTTTTAAAATAATCTAGATGATCGTTGTCAATATTAAGTACAATGGCTGATCTTTGTTTAAAAGCTAAAAAACTATCCGCATATTCACAAGCTTCAATAATAAAAGTATCACTATTACCCACTTTATAATTACCATTAATATTCTTTAAAATACTACCAACTTGTATAGTAGGATCATAATCACTTTCTAAAAATATACAAGCAAGCATTGAAGTCGTACTAGTCTTACCATGAGTACCCGCTACACCAATAGTATTAGAAAATAGTTTAGTTATCTCTCCTAAAAATTTGCCTCTTTCCATCATAGGAATATTTTTCGTTTTAGCGGCAATCATTTCTTCATTATCTTCTTTTATGGCGGCTGTATAAACAATAAAATCAATATCATCAGTAATATTTTCTTTTCTTTGAGGAACAAAAACCTGAATACCATTATGTTCCAATTTCTTAGTAATATCAGAAGATACTTGGTCACTGCCACATACAGAGTATCCCATATTGACAAGGATTTCGGCAATACCACTCATACTTATACCACCAATTCCCATCATAAAAATTTTCTTATAATTACCTAGCATTTTTTTATTATATCTTAACATTAAATCTTTAAAAACTTTTCCTCTTACTTCAAAGTCTGGAAACTGATCCCAAGAAGCACATGCAGGACTTAAAAGTATAATATCTCCTACTATAGAATTATCATAAGCAAGATGCGTAGCTTCTTCTAAAGTATCGACTACCATACACTGAATATTATTTTTTTTGCAAAAATCATTAATTTTATCTTTTGTTTGACCATAACTTATAATTAATTTAGTATATTTTAAATAATCATATAATTCATCAAAAGCGTATCCTCTATCTAACCCCCCCATAATCAAAATAAGCGATTCATTAAAAGAAGAAAGAGCCATTTTAGTCGATTCAATATTGGTACTTTTAGAATCGTTATAAACTCTCCTTCCACCAATATCTCCTACAAATTCCAATCTATGTTCTACACCATTAAAATTAGCAATAACATCCTTAATAATCTCATCACTAACTCCATACACTTTTGTAGCTAAAATAGCACACATAATATTTTCATAGTTATGTTTACCTTTTAATTTAATTTTTTGTGTATCAATAAATTGTTTACCATCATAATAAATAAAACCATCTTTATAATAACATTTAGCTTCACTATTTAAAGAAAAATAATCTTTTGTACTTCCAATATCCCAAGTTAAATCTAATTCTTCTTTATTATCTCTATTTATAATAGCAATATCCTCATCCGTATGATGCATAAAAATTTTTTTCTTCATCATTTTATATCGTTCATGACCGTCATGAAAATCTGCATGACAATCATAAATATTAGTCATTACTGAAACGTTAGTCTTAAAGTCATACATATCACATAGCTGATGATCTGATATTTCCATAATTAGATAATCATTTTCTTTAATCTCCTTTACTAAATGAGATAATGGTATACCAATATTGCCACCTAGAAAAACCTTACCACCAAAAGCTCTTTTCATAATTTCATATATAATCGTCGTCGTTGTTGTTTTACCATTAGATCCTGTAATTCCTATAATATTAACACTTTTATCTAAATAGTGATAAGCAACTTCAATCTCATTAAGAACAGGAATATTAAACTCTTTAGCTTTTAATACGCAAGGATGGTTATACTTAATACCAGGATTCTTAACAAGTAAATCATAACTTTCATCTAATAACTCTTCTGGTCTAGCACTTATAGAAAAAATCACACCTAATTCTTCTAGACTTTGAACTCTCTCTTCATCTTGAGGTTTCATATCAGTTATAAAAATATTATTATCTTTGGATAATAACTTCGCTACTTCATAACCACTTCGCGCCATTCCTAATATAAATATTTTTTTATTTTTATACATACAATCACCTGTAATAATTATATCACGTCCTCAAAAATAAGTAAATTTTTCATTAAAAAAAATAATCTGTTATTACACTAATAATTAACTGATTATTTATATTTAATATGTATCTAAATCATTTATTATGCTCAAAATATCTCTCTGTAATTTATAAAATTTATTGATCAAATCTTAAGGTTTTCTTTTCTGTGATTTAGGCTTTTCTTCTAATTTAGAAGATGCAAATTTTCTTATAGCTTCTTTATCCACTGGAAAATACATTTTATGTAGTACATTTTCTCTTATCGAAGTCAACCATTCTTCACTACTTTTAAATAATGCCTTACCCAGAGATGAGATCAAAATTGAAGCATCTCCCAATTCTGCAATATTCATTATAGTAACCATAGCATTATTGTAGATAAAACCACAGGCATCTGAACAAGCTAGAAGAAGATCCAACGCATGAAAATCTTCCATAGATAAAAGGTGATTCCATTCCTCGCCTGTTTTTTTAGTAAGTAAACATTTTAGATCTATAAGTGGATGTTCACTTGCCTCCAGTTCATATAAAATATTAGCGATCATAGGTCTAGCTTCCTCTATTTTTTTTTGCATGAAAACCAATTTTCATTACTGGAAAAATACCACGTCCTACTACAATAGCATCTTGATCATCTGGACCTGCAAATAATCCTGTAATCATATTATAAATATTTTTTGGATCTAACATATTTCTTTTTCCTTTCAATTAATTTAATTTCAACACTAAAGTATCTTTTTAATACACCAATATACTTAACTTATAACATAACTTTTATATAGAGTACTATATCCTAACTCTTTAAATATAACATCATTTTTCTCATAAATTGTAAAAATAATATTGTCAAAAACAAAATCTCTAAAATAACTATCAAGGGCTAAAATAATAGTATTATCTTGAATATTTTGTTTTACCAAGTTACAGTAAAATATACCATGATAAGAAAAGTATCTAATCGTTTTCATATCGATATCTACCATTTTTTCTTTCATAACATTTTTACTAATATCACTATTCAATGAAACAGTTATCTCTTTAACCTTATATAAACAATCAAATATATTTATCAAATCATAATCATAAACATCAATAATTAAATGATTACTATAAGATAAGCTATTTATCAAAAAAGTTACATACGCTTTTATACTATCTTTTTTTAATTTATGACGAATAAAAATAATAGCAATCTTATCTTCATCACTTAAAGTCTCAAAACCCATAACAAAGGTATCATTATCCTTAATACCAAAATATGTAACTTTATCAATATTTTTCTTTAGATCATTTATACTAGTTAAAGACAAATCTTCAATAAATTGCTCTATATTAGCTTTATTTAATTTCTCGATCTTCATAAATATCTCCTTATGTATATATCTGTAACAATTAAAATTAAATTATTTATTTAATATGTAATGTATTATAGAGCAAAAATATAAATTTGTCAACAAAAGCAAAATATTTATTATGTTACATAGACTAATATATTTCTGTATAAAAAAGCGACTCAAGTTGTATAATATTAAACAAAATAACTTGAGTCACTATTTTATAGTTAATCCATAAACTTCTCTTCCAAAGCTTCTGAAGCATCTTCATCATAAAACTCTTGTTCTAAAGAATACCCAATATCCATATATTCTCTAGCGCCAGTACCCGCAGGAATTAATTTACCAATAATAACGTTTTCTTTTAATCCCTGCAATTTATCAACTTTACCTTTAACCGATGCTTCCGTAAGAATACGCGTTGTTTCTTGGAAGGAAGCAGCTGATAAGAAAGAATCGGTTTCCAGTGAAGCTTTAGTAATACCAAGAAGTATTGGCTGTCCAATAGCGGGCTTCTTTCCCTGAATAATTACATCTCTATTACCTTTAGTAAATTCTTGTAATGATACGGTTGTACTAGGAATAAATAAAGTATCACCGCCATCCATTATTCTAACTCTAGAAATCATTCTTCTAGCTATAATTTCAACATGTTTATCGTTGATATCAACACCCTGTGAGCGATATACCTTCTGTACTTCTTTTAAAATATACTGCTGAACAGTATTAGGATCAGTTACCGCGAGCAATTCTTTTGGTGAAATAGATCCTTCAGTAAGTCTTTCGCCAGCCTCTACTTTTTGACCCTTTTCAACTCTAAGTTTAGCACCATATAAAGTTATATGTTCTCTCGTTTCGTTATCATTTTTAACAAAAACTTTAAATTTGCCGCCAGAATCCTCGATTTTTGTAATAATTCCACTAATTTCTGAAATAGTTGCTTTTCCTTTAGGCATTCTAGCTTCAAATAACTCTTCAACTCTTGGAAGACCCTGTGTAATATCGGCTCCAGCAACTCCACCAGTATGGAACGTACGCATCGTAAGCTGTGTACCTGGTTCACCAATAGACTGTGCTCCCATAATACCAACAGCTTCCCCAATTTCGACCAAATTACCAGTAGCTAAATTTTTTCCATAACACTTTTGACAAACACCATGTTCCGTCTTACAAGTAAGAACAGTTCTAATTTCTACTTCTGTAATCCCTGCTTTAATAATTTTATCGGCAATATGCTCTGTAATATATTCATTTTTATCAATAATTGTCTCTTTTGTCTCGGGATTAATTACCCTCTTGTTAGTAAATCTGCCAACTATTCTATCATACAATGGTTCAATAATACCATCCTTATCATCCATAAATGCACTAACTGTAACGCCCTGTATAGTGCCACAATCTTCTTCTCTAACAATAATATCTTGTGCAACGTCGACAAGTCTTCTTGTCATATATCCTGAATCAGCTGTCTTAAGAGCCGTATCTGCACTACCTTTACGTGCACTATGAGTCGATAAGAAGAATTCTGATACAGACAAACCATCACTAAAAGAAGATAAAATTGGAATTTCGATAGTTTCCCCATTAGGTTTAGCCATAAGACCACGCATACCAGCAAGCTGTACGAAGTTCGAAATAGATCCCCTAGCTTTAGAATTCATCATAAGGAAAATAGGATTATCAATATACTCTTTAGCATATCCCTGAAGTTCATCCTGAATTTCCTCTTTGGCTTTAGTCCAAATATCTATTACTAACTCTAATCTTTCCCTATCCGTAATAAGACCTCTCTGGAATTGTTTATTAACCTTCTTAATTGCTTCGTTAGATTTTTCAATAATTGCTTTTTTATTCTTACTAGTCACAACATCAGAAACTGCAATAGTAATACCCGAGAAAGTTGAATACTTAAATCCCAAATCCTTTAGCTTATCCAAAAATATAGACGTTTCTGTCGTTTTATATCTCTTAAACATTTGAGCAATAATTTTTTCAAGAGCACTCTTATTAAATGGTGAAGGAATAGGTATTTCTTTAATCTTCTCTTTAATATTTTCACCATATTCTACAAAATATTTACTAGGAGTTATTCCCTCAATATTTTCACTAGTAGGCTCACATAAATAAGGAAATGAATCAGGTAAAATTTCATTAAATATAATTTTACCAGCAGTAGTTATTAAATATTTATTTTTACTACTATCTAGAAAAACTTTATATTTAAAAGAATTTATAGGAATAGCAATTCTAGTTTGGAGTTTAATTTCTCTTCGTTGATAAGCCATCAAAGCTTCGTTAGTATTCTTGAAAGTCCTACCTTCACCATCCAAACCATTTTTCTCCATTGTAATATAATAATTACCTAAAATCATATCTTGTGATGGGGTAACAATTGGTTCGCCATTTTTAGGACTTAAAATATTATTAGCACCAAGCATAAGAATTCTAGCTTCAGCTTTCGCTTCTTCCGATAGTGGTACATGAACTGCCATCTGGTCACCATCAAAGTCAGCATTAAAAGCTGTACACACAAGTGGATGAAGTCTAATAGCTCGTCCGCTAATTAACTTCGGTTCAAATGCTTGAATTCCAAGTCTATGCAAAGTAGGAGCTCTATTTAACATTACAGGATGCTCTTTAATAACTTCTTCAACAACATCCCACACTTTAGGATCTTGATTATCGATCATTTTTTTTGCGGATTTGATATTATTAGCAAGGCCTCTCTCCGTAAGACCATGAATTACATGTGGCTTAAATAGTTCTAAAGCCATTTCTTTGGGAATACCGCATTGATACATTTTCAAATCTGGGCCAACTACAATAACACTTCTTCCTGAATAGTCAACTCTTTTACCAAGAAGGTTTTGTCTAAATCTTCCTTGCTTACTTTTAAGCATTGAAGATAAGCTTTTAAGGGCCCTATTACCTGCACCAGTTACACTTCTACCACGTCGTCCATTATCAAATAAAGCATCAACTGCTTCTTGAAGCATTCTCTTCTCATTTTGAATAATAATTGAAGGTGCACCAAGCTCTATTAATTTTTTTAATCGATTATTTCTGTTAATAACCCTTCGGTATAAGTCGTTTAAATCCGAAGTGGCAAATCTACCACCATCCAGTTGAATCATAGGTCTTAACTCCGGTGGTATAACAGGAAGAGCTTCAATGATCATCCATTCAGGTTTATTACCAGATTGAGCAAAAGAATTAATAACATCTAATCTTTTGACAAGTCTCGTACGTTTTTGTCCTGTTGCTCCATCTAACTCTTTCTGTATTTCTGCCAATTCTTTATTTACATCAACTTCTGAAAGTAGTTCTTTAATCGCTTCTGCTCCCATACCTACTCTAAAAGCATTGCCATATTTCTCATAATAAGCCCGATATTCTTTATCAGACAACGTTTGCTTTTTAATCAAAGTAGTAGCTCCAGGATCTAAAACAACATAAGATACAAAATATATAACTTCTTCTAAATCTCTTGGTGACATATCAAGACAAAGTCCAATATAAGAAGGAATTCCCTTAACATACCAAATATGACTTACCGGAGTTGCAAGTTCAATATGCCCCATTCTTTCTCTTCTAACTGAAGATTTAGTAACTTCTACACCACATCTATCACAAATAATATTCTTATATCTAAGTCTCTTATATTTGCCACAAGAACATTCATAATCTCTTGTTGGTCCAAATATTTTTTCGCAAAAGAGACCATCTCTTTCAGGCTTTAATGTTCTATAATTAATAGTTTCAGGCTTTAATACCTCACCATAAGACCAAGATCTAATTCTTTCAGGCGAAGCAATTCCTATCTTCAAAGCTTTAAAATCATTAGCTTCTAACATTAGAAATCATCTCCTTCCTCAAGATCATCGTCAAAATCATCGATCGTCTCATCATCAAAACTTTCTTCTTCAAAATCCTCATCAGTATAACCTTTAAATAAATCTTCTTTATTCGAAATTTCTTCAGCAATTGGTGTTTCCTCTTCCTGAACAGTTTTTTCAAGTTCATCAAAGCCAAGAACATCATCGTCATTATTAATAACTGATATATCCAAACCTAAAGCTTGAAACTCTTTAATAAGAACTCTAAAGGCTTCAGGAATACCTGGTTTAGGAAGGGGCTGTCCTTTTACTAAAGCTTCATAGACTTTTACTCTACCTACAACATCATCAGATTTATAAGTAAGAATTTCTTGTAATACATGCGAAGCACCATAAGCTTCTAACGCCCAGACTTCCATTTCTCCAAATCTTTGTCCACCGAATTGAGCTTTACCACCAAGTGGCTGTTGTGTTACCAGTGAATAAGGGCCAGTTGCTCTTGCGTGAAGCTTATCATCAACCATATGATGTAATTTAATCATATACATGACACCAACAGATATTCTGCTATCAAATGGTTCGCCAGTTCGACCATCGTATAAAACTGTCTTCCCATCTTCGTCCATTCCAGCTTCTTTCATCATCTCAGTTATATCATCTCTTTTAGCTCCATCGAGAACGGGAGTAGCAAAATGTATTCCTAATTTCTTTGCGGCCATACCAAGATGAAGTTCAAGGATCTGTCCAATGTTCATTCTTGAAGGAACACCTTGAGGGTTAAGCATTATATCGACAGGAGTACCATCAGGTAAAAATGGCATATCTTCACTAGGTAAAATAAGTGAAATAACACCCTTATTACCATGTCGACCACTCATTTTATCACCGACAGAAATTTTTCTTTTCTGGATAATATAAACTCTGACAACCATACTTACACCACTTGGTAAATCATCATTATCTTCTTTAGTATAAACTTTTATATCATGAACGATCCCGTCACCACCATGAGGAACAACAAGTGATGAATTTCTAACTTCTCTCGTTTTTTCACCAAAAATAGCATGTAAAAGTTTCTCTTCGCTAGTTAAATCAGCCATTCCTTTAGGTGTAACTTTTCCGACTAAAATATCTCCTTCATGAACTTCTGTACCAATCTTAACAATACCATTTTCGTCTAAATTCTTTCGAGCTTCTTCACCAACATTAGGAATATCTCTCGTAATTTCTTCAGGGCCTAATTTCGTATCACGACACTGAACCTCATAATCTTCTATATGAAGAGAAGTATATACGTCATCTCTAACTAAACGTTCATTCATTATAACTGCATCTTCGTAATTATACCCATTAAATGTTGTAAATGCTACAACTACATTTTTACCAAGTGCAAGCTCTCCCATATCTGTACTAGGGCCATCGGCAATAATTTGTCCCTTTTTAATTTTATCATCAACTCGAACAATTGGTCTATGATTAAATGTGCCCCCATTGTTCGATCTTTCAAAAGAGGCTAAATAGTAAATATCTTCTCCCTTAGCATTTTTAACAATAATTTTTTTCGAATCAACATAACTAACAATACCGTCAGCTTTAGCAACCACTACAGAACCACTATCACGAGCAGCAATATATTCAGCCCCAGTTCCCACAAATGGAGCTTCTGTTGCCAATAGTGGAAGGGCTTGTCTTTGCATGTTAGCTCCCATAAGAGCACGGGTAGCATCATCATGTTCCAAGAAAGGAATCAAGCTAGTTGTTACTGATACCACTTGTTGAGGCGATACATCAATATAATCAATTTTCTCTGGAGATACTAAAACATTTTCTCCCTTGTATCTGCCCGCTACTATACTATCAGTAATTCGATTATCATCATCAACATTAACTGTAGCTTGTGAAATATAATAATCTTCTTCCTCGTCAGCAGTTAAATATACTACTTCTTCAGTTAAGCAACTATTAACAACTTTACGATATGGCGTCTGAATAAAGCCATATTCATTAATTTTAGCATAACTAGCAAGTGAAGTAATAAGACCTATATTAGCTCCTTCTGGCGATTCAATAGGACAAATACGACCATAATGTGACGAGTTGACATCTCTTACTTCAATACCCGCTCTATCACGTGATAAACCACCAGGTCCTAACGCAGAAAGTCTTCTTTTGTGAGTTAGTTCAGCTATTGGATTGGTTTGTTCCATAAACTGTGATAGTTGGCTACTACCAAAAAATTCTTTAATAACTGCTGTTACCGGTCTTATATTTATTAGAGTTTTAGGAGTCACTGTCTCTATATCCTGCGTTGTCATTCTCTCCCTAATAACTCTTTCCATGCGACTTATGCCTATTTTAAATTGATTTTGAAGAAGTTCACCAACTTGTTTAACTCTTCTATTACCTAGATGATCAATCTCATCATCTTTTCCAATTCCATCATTTAAATTCAAATAATAACTGACAGTCGCATAAAAATCAGATATTGTCAAATTCATAATATCACAATTAGGATCATTACCTATTACCTTGACAACTTTTTGCTCATCAATATTAGAATATAAATGAATAATTTGAACTTTATTATGTTTGTCTGTTCCTGCATTAATAGTAAGGTCATCATTAACTTTACATTCAGTCAAACCATAACCCTCATCTAAATAAGTACATAACTCTTCATAAACTTCTTTATTAATTAACGTACCACTATCAATTTTCTTCTCGCCATTAATAACAATATCTTCTGCAATTCTATTACCCAAAAGTCTATCTCTAACATTTAATTTTTTATTAAATTTATAGCGGCCAACTTTAGCCAAATCATAATGAAAATCATCAAAGAAACGTGTAATTAGCTGATTCTTGGAACTGTCTAAAGTTGTAGGTTCTCCAGGTCTTAATTTTTCATATATCTCGATAAGAGCTTCATCAGTATTATGCGTAGAATCCTTCTCTATTGTATTTTTTAAATAAAAATCGTCGTCAAATAAAGATAAAATGTCTTCATCAGAAGATACACCAACAGCTCTTAAAAGAGTAGTCATTGGCACTTTTCTATTACGATCAATTCTAACATAGACAACATCTTTAGCATCAGTCTCGTATTCGAGCCATGTCCCACGCGAAGGTATAACTTTTGAAGCAAAAACAGGTTTACCATTTTTATCAATTTCTTTTGAGAAATAAACACTAGGTGATCTTACAAGTTGTGACACTACAACCCTTTCGGCACCATTAATAATAAACGTACCACTTTCTGTCATTAAAGGCATATCTCCTAAGAATATTTCTTGTTCTTTAACTTCCCCAGTTTCGTTGTTAAATAATCTAGTCTGAACCTTTAAAGGAGCAGCATAAGTAATCTGTCTATCTTTACATTCTTTAATAGAATATCTAGGAGTACCAAATTCATATTCACCAAATTCTAAAGACAAACTACCAGAAAAACTCTCAATAGGTGAAAATGTTTCAAAAACTTCCTTAACCCCTTCTGTAACAAACCATTTGTATGAATCAGTTTGCACTTCTAGTAAATCACTAATTGCTAGTGAATTTTTAATCATAGAAAAATTTCTTCTTTTTCTATAATCGCCACTTTGCTTTAATTTATAAGCCATTAATTATTTCACCCCTATATCTAGATTTTATAAAATCAGCCACATAAAAAGATGTGTTACCAATATATAATTCTATCAGGATTTTCCAAATAAGTCAATTAAAATTTTAAGTTTTTTTATTATTTTTTTATGATGTTGCAATTACTATAAAATATTTTCGACACATAAAATATAATCTTAACAATATAATACATGAAAAATTAGTATTTTTTTCAACAAATATCTATCGATAAATATATAAATAAAAACCTATAAAGTAGCACACTTTTTCAAGTGTCATCCTTATAGGTTACATTTTATTTTAAGCATGCAATTTTATTAATATAAAATGCTTTTTACTAGTTTAACTATTTAAGTTCAACAGTTGCTCCGGCTTCTTCAAATTGAGCTTTAATTTTTTCAGCTTCTTCTTTGTCAATACCTTCTTTAACATTTCCACCATTATCTGCAATATCTTTAGCTTCTTTTAAACCAAGTCCAGTTAACTCTCTAACAATTTTAATAACGGCAATTTTATTAGCTCCTGCAGCAGTAAGTACCACATTAACTTTTGATGGGCCCTCTTCTACGACAGCTTGAGCAGGTCCTGCAACAGCTACTGCTGATGGATCTACACCGTACTCCTCCTTCATTGCGTCAACTAATTCTTTAATTTCAAGAATAGACATTTCATTTAATGATTTAATAAATTCTTCTCTAGTTAATTTAGCCATATATTTTTCCTTCCTTTCTTAAATTATTTAATTTATAACATTAATTTTCTTCTTTTTGTTTAGCATATAAATCTAAACAAATTGCTAAATCTTTAACAGTACCCATAAGACCTGATGCCAACATAGTAAGAAGTCCTTCTCTAGATGGAATAGAGGCATATTCTGCTAAACTATCAGCACCAACTACTTTTCCTTCTACAATCCCCGCTTTCAATTCAAGAGCACCATGTTTTTTAGCAAAATCACTAACAATTCTAATTGGTGCAAGTTCGTCATCAGAAAAGCTAATTGCAGTAGGTCCCTTTAAGTAATCATCTAATTTAATATTCAAACTATCAACAGCTCTTTTAGCTAAAGTATTTTTATATACTTTATATGATGATGATGCATCTCTAAGTGCTCTTCTAAGTTCAGTAACTTCAGCAACATTAAGGCCCCTAGGATCAAAAATAACTACTGATTTAGCATTTTCAAAACTATTTTTAATCTCATCGACTACTTCATTCTTTTTTGCAAGAATTTTTTCATTTGCCATAGTATCATCCTTTCCTATACCAAAATAAAACCCCTCTTATCGAGGGATAAAAACTATCTTCATATTCCTCGGTAAGATTTTCAAGCTAAATAGCCCTTACTGTCTTTGGCATAATATTCAATTTTCTATATCTTAAACTCACTTACTTATCAAATGAATTTAAATCTAATTTAACACCTGGTCCCATTGTTGAAGAAATACTTATATTCTTAACATAGGATCCTTTAACAGTTGAAGGCTTAACTTTCATTATTGCCTCAACAAAAGCTTTAAGATTTTCTACTAATTTGTCATTATCAAAACTAACTTTACCAATAATACCATGAACATTACCAAAACTATCAGTTCTATAATTAACCTTACCCTTTTTAGTTTCTAATACAGCTTTGGCAGTATCCATCGTTACTGTACCAGTTTTAGGATTTGGCATCAAACCTTTAGGTCCAAGTAATTTACCAATTTTTCCAAGAAGTGGCATCATTTCAGGAGTAGCTATAATAACATCATAATCAAACCAATTTTCCTGTTCGATTTTTTGGATCATATCGACATCACCAACGAAATCAGCCCCAGCTTCACGTGCTGCTTTAGCTGCATCACCTTTAGCAAGAACTAATATCTTTTTGACTTTTCCAGTACCATGTGGTAAAACGACAGCACCTCTCAACTGTTGATCATTCTTTTTAGTATCTAAATTCAAGTTCATAGCAATTTCAACAGTTGCGTCAAATTTAGCATCAGAAGTATCCTTTACGAGTTTAATAGCTTCTTCAATTGTATACACTTTAGACTTGTCTACTTTCTCTAAATTAGCAGTATATCTCTTACTTCTCTTCATTATTCTTCCCTCCTTATGTGGTATTCGCGGACTATCATATCCTTCCACATAGGTTTAAAACCTACATGACATATTAATTATTCTTCTATTTTTATTCCCATATTTCGGGCAGTTCCCTCAATAGTTTTCATCGCTTCTTCTACAGTGTATGCATTTAAATCTGGTAGTTTAGTCTCCGCTATATCTTTCAATTTATCTCTAGATATTGTAGCAACAACTTCCCCTTTACTAGAACCAGACTTAATTCCAGCAGCCTTTTTAAGTAAAAATGGAGCTGGAGGAGTTTTGAGTACTAAATCAAAACTTCTATCATCATAAATAGTAATCTCAACAGGAAGTACATCTCCCATTTTATCCCTTGAAGCATCATTAAATTTAGTACAAAATTCCTGTAAATTAATTCCTGCTGGTCCTAATACCGTTCCTACTGGAGGAGCAGGCGTTGCTTTACCGGCTGGAATTTGTAATTTAATTCTTTTAGTAACTTCTTTAGCCACGAAAAACACCTCCTATAAATTTTTCTTTTTTCGCGTGTGGTCCCATCAGCAGTCCGCCTTCCACTTACTAACATAATAATATGTCTTGCACAAGTAATGATAACACACTTTTTTCTAAATTTCAACTATTTTTCAATTTTATATGCTTTTATTTAAATAAACTTATAAAGTTTCGACTTCGCTCATATCAACTTCTACTGAAGTTTCTTGACCAAATAAATCTATTAAAACCATTAATTTCTGCTCTTTTAGATCGACCACATCTATTTTTGCTATCATATCCTTAAATGGCCCTGATATAATCTTAACCTTTTTACCTTCCGTTAAATCTTTGCTTACATCTACTCTACTCATACCCATACTAGATAATATCCTATCCACTTCTTGTGGCAGTAATGGTATCGGTTTTGCTCCTTTACCTGACGAACCAATAAAACCTGTAACACCCTGTGTATTTCTAACTATATACCAAGCTTCATCAGACATAACCATTTCAACTAAAACATAACCAGGAAACATCTTTTTTATTTTTTCTTTTTTTACACCATTTTTATATTCAATTTCTTTTTGTTCTGGAACAATAACTCTAAAAATATTTTCTTGTAAATCCATCGAATTAATACGCATTTCTAGTTTTTCTTTTACTTTATATTCATGTCCACTTACCGTATTAACAACATACCACTCTTTTTTCATTATAAACTACTCCTCAATAAAGCCACTAATAAATCGATCGCATAAAAGAAAACTCCAAAGAAAATCATAAAAACGATCGTCGAAACTGAATACTTAATAAGATCTTTTTTGTTTGTCCATCTAATACGAGAAATTTCCTTTCTAACACCCTTAAAATAATCACTTATTTTACTCATAAATCCTCCCAAATTTATTTAAAATAAAAACACCTCAATTGGCTGATATAAATATACCACAACCCCTTTAAATTTGTCAATACTTTTAAAAATATCCTAAATAAAAGGAAGCACCTTTACTAAAAAAATTCTATTTTTAGCAATTAAAAAATATTATCAACTATAAAAGTAAATTATTAATATTTCATTTAAGAGCTTATCTTTACATAAAAATATCAAATAATCAATTTCTTCATTTCTTAACATAAAAAGAGTAATAACCAATTATTTTCTTATAACTAGTTACTACATCTCTATTATTATAAGTAAGTTTTGCTTTTCCCCGTCATTTTTATAGTTTTTAATTTAATTTCTAATAAGTTATCTATAGTTCCTTTTACTACTAACTAATTCCATTAGAAAAACTTCCTCTTCAAGTTCACCAAATATGTTATTAGCTTCTTCAAAATTATTTGCATCGAGAAATCTTCTTGCCATCTGTAAAATTCTAGGGCGATCGGCTTCCACACTATGTCTCGCTAAAAAGGCAAATATAAAGGTTAGCTGGAATTCTTTTCCCTCTTCGACACGAGCTAATAGCTCCGCACCTGGTATAGCATAATCAATTCCAGTTTTTATCATACTATAATTTGTTAAAAATAAACGTATGTAATAACTTTCAAAAGAAGTCTGGGCTGATAACATTGTTATTAATCCGTCATAAACATATTGTTTTTCAGCTCCTAATACACTAGCATCAATCGCAAACTTCATTATATCATATGCTTTTGGCTGAGAAGAATAATTTAACGCTTCAATTACTTTCGTTGCATATTCTATTCCAGCTTGCATTACATAGGGATCAATTAAAGTAGTTAATGCACAATATTTTTTATATTCAACATTATCTATATTAGCTATCAATTGCGCTCCTCTTAAAATATATTCAGTATCACTCTGTACTTTTTCTCTTACAGCCGAATTACTTAAAAAGTCGTACACGCCATAATAATTTTTACTATTAATTATGAAATCTAATAAATTCGCAATATAAATAGTATCCCCATATATTTCTACAATATGTATCATCAAGTGCAAACGCGTATTAAATTCGATATTATCACTTATCAACAAAAATTTACTTGCTATCTCATCACTTCGCTCACATTTTTCTACCACCTCATTTTTTAACATATTATCTCTTTTTTGGCAAATAAGTTATCATTTTCTTTACAGAGCAAAAGATCGTACTATTGTGCTATCGGAAATTTTATACCTCCCATATTTCTTGTTCTTACTTTTACATTTCTTGGATAGTCAAATTCAAAGAAATCATCTACACTAGGATCAAGCAATAATTCAGAAGCACAAGGTTTTAAAAGTAGATCCGCAGCCATGTAATCAGCATTTGCTTTCCGATATTCCAAACTACCTGTATCTAACATCTTCATAATTTCAGAAGTCTGTTGTTGGAACGCCAATACTTCTTCTCTACTCATTTCAGATAAATCATCGTATAACTGCGCTCTTCGAAGCTGTTCATAAACACCTTCTAACTGATTTTCATATATATGAGCGTCTTTTATGGTAAACCATAAAAATCCGACTTTCATATTTGTAACTTGAGCTATCATTCTTTGTAATGCTGCATATTGAGTAACATTAAAAGGTAAGCCAAGTGGAACGTCACAGCTTCTTTGATGTACTATAAGATTCAAATAACCATCAGTTACATCCCATTCTGTAGACCATACGCAAGATGGTAAAACTGCTGTTCGCAAAAATTCATCTTGCCATAAACTTTTTATGATTCGCCTATCAGTAGGATTATGTTTAATAGTATCTATTAAATTTTGAGCGAACTTATATCTAGCAGTTATAAAACCATAAGCAGTTCCTATAGTATATGCAAAATCTTTCCCATACCACTTTGCAAATTTTATAGTTCTTCCAGGTTTTAAACTTTTAGCAGTCATTATTTGACCATCTTCTGTATATTTTAATTTTGGAGCCTTATTGACATTATCCAGAGGGATACTGTACACATCCAAAACAGGAACTTCTCTATCTGGGTCATAGGGGCATTTGCCTTCAGGCTCATAAACGCGATATATTCCGTCTGGATCAATCATCCATTCATCCCAAATATGAATATTTCTCGAATGTAAATCGCGAACGTCATTAGATTGCATTTGCCATATCCAAAGCATCTCACGAATAGCGCTTCCAGCAGCAATCTTTTTTGTCTGAAGTATTGGAAAATCATGTCCTATATCAAAAAAGAAATCCCATGATGGTATTTTTAAAGTACCAATACCCGTTCGATCATCAATTTTTATTCCTTTATTAAGTATTTCCTTTAAAAGCGCAATATATTGCCTATCATAGTCCGTCAAAATAACACCTCCATTAGCTTATAAGCTATATAAACTTATATATTATATATATAAACTAAAACTAACAAAAGTCAATAAAATTAACCACAAATTAACCACAAAAAAACAGATCATAAACTGCAGAAGAAATATCCATATTGAATTTTTTTTACCAACAAAAAAACTTCCAAAATCTAATATGGAAGTTATATCCTTTATGGCGGCCAATGTAGGGCTCGAACCTACGACCTATCGGTTAACAGCCGAGTGCTCTACCGACTGAGCTAATTGGCCACTATTTTCACATGACTACTTAATTATATAATACTTTTTTTCAATAATCAAGTATTTTTTTATTATTTTCCTCTTTTTTTGCAAAAAAATACCTATAAAAAAAGAATATCAACAATCATTGTTGATAAACTTATAACTTTTCTAACTCTTCCGCTAATATTTCATTGGTAAGACTAGGGTTTACTTTACCAGCTGTTTTCTTCATAATAAGTCCCATAATAAATCCTTTAACATTTTTTCCATTTTTATAATCTTCAATTATTTTAGAATTATCGTTAAATACTTCCTTTATAATTTCTCTAATTTGCTTTCTATCACTAATTTGATTTCCCGTCATTTTAGCTATTTCAAGAATATTTTTGTCTTCATCCAAAGATTTAGTAAATATATCCTTAAGCTGTTTATTAGAAATTTTACCGTCAGTCATCATCTTAATTACATCACTAAAATCTTTACTTGCAATATTAATAGAACTTATGCCCTTGTCATTTTTATTTAAATATCCCAATAGAAAACCAACAATAATATTAGACGTATCTTTGGGTTGACATCCATAACTTATAATATCCTCAAAATAATCAGATAATTTTTTATCTTTTGTTAAAGTAGCCGCATCAATAAAACTTATACCATAATCATTAATATATTTCCTTTTTCTTTCATATTCTAAAGTTGGCATATCCTTTTTTATTTTTTTGATAAATTCCTCTGTTATTTTTATTTCTGGAATATTAGGCTCCCTATAATATTTATAATCGATAGCATCCACTTTTCCTCTCATAAATACTGTTTTCTTATTTACTTCGTCATAGCGTCTTGTTTCCTGTTCTATTTTACCACCAGATTCCAAAATTTCTTGTTGCCTTTTTATTTCAACTTCTATTACCTCTTTAACAGTTGCAAAAGAATTAATATTTTTTATTTCCACTCTCGTTCCAAGTTTATTCTCATCTTCTCTTTGCAAAGAAACATTTATATCTACCCTAATTTGTCCCATATCCGCCTTTGCATCACTAGCATCTAAATAAAGAAAAATATTTCTAAGAGTTTCCAAATAAGCTATAGCTTCTTTAGAAGAATGCATACAAGGATCTGATACTGTTTCCAAAAGAGGAATACCCGCTCTATTATAATCAATTAATGAATAGGTTTCCAAATGATCCATATTGGCAGTATCTTCTTCTAAATGGGTATCGTGGATAGTAATTTTTCTTTCGCTACCGTCGACATTTATAATTACATATCCATTTATCCCAATTGGATTAGCAAATTGCGTGATTTGATAGCCTTTAGGAAGATCAGGATAATAATAATTTTTTCGATCAAAAGATAATTTTTCCACTATTTCGCAATTTAGAGCCAAAGCGACCATTAAAGATTTTCTAACTGCTTCTTTATTAACGACAGGAAGAATACCCGGATAACCAATATCTACAACTGATAAATTACTGTTAACCACTCCTTCACCATTCTTACTAGAACTAAAGTTCTTACTATTGCTTTTAAGTTCACAGTGGACCTCTAAACCAATCGTAGGAATATAACTACTCATTTTCTTTCACCAAACCTCTATAACCTAAAACTTCTTCTAATTTATTAGCTATATTTAATACCAAAGCATCTTCTCTTGCCCTACCCGTAATGTTAACACTAACCGGCATCTTATCGACAAAACCACTAGGAATAGAAATACTAGGAAAGCCACCAAAATTACCAATAACTAAATGATTACCTAAAATCAAATATTCATCCGATAATCTATCACTATCTTTATCAAAGAAAGGTGCAATCTCTCCTATAGAAGGCATGATAAGGCCATCATAATTTTTAAATAATTCATTCATCTTATCGACAATTAATCTTCTAATTCTGCCAGCATTTAAAAAAAGTTTTTCTTGATTCTCCTTTTGTAAGACATAACTTCCTAAAACAAATCTTCTCTTAATAAGTTCCGAAAATCCCTTTGTTCTTGTCTTTATCATAATATCGTTAATACTATGACCATCAACTCGATTTCCAAAAGCAATTCCTGTTAAATTAGAATTATTAGATGTAGCTTCTGCACAAGATATACACATATAAGCAGGATATATTGCTTCAAGAAGATCTTTTCTAAAACTCACTTCTTCGACAATCATTCCAAGCTCACGACACTTTTCAATAGTAGTATTAAAGTTATCGATAATTTTCTTTAATTCGCCACTATTACTATCTATATCGATAGCTTCTTTAATATAAAAAAGTTTTTTTCCACAAACTGAACGATTGATATTATCTATATAGACACCATCATGATCGACAAGACTTGTCATGTCTTTATCATCATGACCTTTTATAACATCCATAACATAACAAACATCTTTCACACTTCTTGCAAATACACCAACATGATCGAGACTTGAAGCAAAAGCAAATAACCCGTAGCGGGACACTCTTCCATAAGTAGGTTTATATCCTACAACACCTCCATATGCAGCGGGTTTCCTAATAGAATCACCCGTATCACTTCCGATACTAAAGGGAACGATTCCAAGTGCTACACAAGCTGCACTTCCAGCCGAACTGCCACCAATCATACGCCTTTTATCCCAAGGATTTCGAACAATGCCTGTGTGACAGGTAGTCCCAGTTCCTCCCATTGCCAACTCATCAAGAGTAGTCTTTCCCATTAAAACAGCTCCCGCTTCTTTAAGTTTTTTATACACTGTTGCATCGTATAAAGGAATATAATCTTTAAGAATATTTGACGATGCTGTCGTAAGTATCCCTTTAGTCGAAATATTATCTTTAAGAGCATATGGTATTCCCTTTAAAATACTGTTGCCATTTTCTTCTTGCTTTTCATCTAAAATAGTAACAAAACAGTTATATTCTTTCTGATACTCTTTAGCCTTTGTAACAGCCTCTTCAAAAAGCATATGACTATCTATTTCACCATTATCTAAACTACTTCTTATTTCATCAATTAACTTATTAGTCATCTACTCCACCACCTTAGGAACTTTAATTTTATTCTCCTCATAATCTTTGACATTAACTTTCATATCATCAAAATTAATTTCATTATTAGCTACATCACTGCGCAAAAAATGATCATTTATATCTAGTTCAAAAGGAAAAGTCATAGGTTCAACCCCATCAACATCTTTAATATGAGCAATCAAATCCATCTGCTTTAAAAAGATCGCAAATTCCTTTTCCAAAGTATCGTATTCTTCTTCTTCCATTTCAAACATAAGATTACTAGCTAATTTTTTTAAGATATCTTTTGTAATCATAACATCCTCCTAGAAAAATATTATATCACTATTCTACCTAATTTTAAATATTTTTCCCAAGCTCTTTTCTAATAGCCCATAATTTATCTTTCTATTTAAAACAAATATTCCGTTAAATAGATAATAATTATACAATAAGCGGTAATAATATTACCAGAATATTACAAATAAATATTTATTTATTATAATAAAACTAGTTTTTGGAGGGAAGTATGAAGTTAGGAGATAAAATAAAACTATTAAGGAAAGACAAAAAAATATCACAAGAAGAACTATCTAATATGCTAAACATTAATCGTAACTTTTTATCAAGAATAGAAACCGGAAAATCTGAACCAACTTCATCAATACTAAAAAAGATTGCAGTAATATTTAATGTCGATTTAAACTCTCTTTTAGAAGTAGATGAAGGACAAAATAAAGGTGAAGATAAGATTAAATATATCATGACAAATTGTAAATATCTCCATGAAAAAGATCTCGATTTTATCGTCAGAGTAATTTCTATAATGAGAGAAGAATACGTCAAAATAAATACCAAGACAAATTAAAAGAATGCTAAAATACATTCTTTTTTTATATACTTTAATATGAATAATAACAAAGAAAAATTACTGAACCAAGTAAATTTAGATATCATTTTTTTCTTTTTGTCAGTAATTCAAAGTATCGTATCTTTCTATATTATTACAGAGAAAAAGAAAAGTATTTTACATATAAGATCCATAGATAACAACACCGCTAATAAGATTTACTATTATAACCGAAGACTAAATTTTATCATCTGCCTTTACTTTTTTATTAACGCATATTACAGTTACCAAAATGCAACAACTGAAAAAGAAAAAAAACAAAGTGAACTTCTAGTAGTGGCAACTTTCTTTATTCTAATAGGTAGTATTTTCTATCTACCATTAGGAAATAGCAACTTAATAATCGAAAATTAAGTATAAGAAACATAAAAAACACCATAATATAAAAAGAAAGGAATGATGACATGTTACCAAGATACTACTTGAATGACTATTTTACATTAATGGATTCTCCTTTTTCTAAAGAAAGAGAATTTATGAAGACCGATATCAGAGAATATCAAAATAAATATATTATGGAAATAGATCTTCCTGGACTTAAAAAGGAAGATATCACTATCAATTATGAAAACGGATACTTAACTATCAGAGCCGTAAAAAATAATGAACTAAAACCAGAAGTATACGTAAGAAGAGAACGATTTTATGGTGAGATTAAAAGAAGCTTTTATATCGGAGAAAAAAAGGAAAGTGACATTAAAGCCAACTTTGAAAATGGTATGCTAATGATATCTTTTCCTAAAGAAGAGACATTAAAGAAGGATATTCAAAGTATCGAGATAAAATAAAGTAAAAAAACAAATATTCTAATATATCAACTTCATTTTAAAAATTTAAAAGTAAAACTAATAAATATTAACAAATCTTGTTGATATTTTTTTTATATGATATAATTTATAAAAAAGAGGTGGAAGCGATGACAAATAATTGGCTAGAATATGAATGTCTAAAAAGTGGAGACGGACAAAAACTAGAACGCTGGGGAAAATATATTTTAAATAGACCTGATCCACAAATAATCTGGAATAAACAAAATGAAAAAGAATGGAATAATTATGATGCAATCTATCACCGAAGTCATTCAGGTGGTGGAAAATGGGAATTTAAAAAGAAACTTCCTCAAGCTTGGACAATAAAATATAAAAACCTAACATTTAAAGTATCACCGACTAATTTTAAACATACTGGTATCTTTCCAGAGCAAGCATCAAACTGGGATTTTATCGAACATCAAATAAATGAATATTTGAAAAATCATAATGAAATGCGTGTTCTAAATCTATTTGCCTATACAGGATGTGCTACTATGACAGCAGCAATGGCAGGAGCTACCGAAGTAGTTCATGTTGATGCCTCTAAAGGTATAAACGAATGGGCTAAAGAAAATATGGCATTATGTCATCTTGAAAACCATAAAATTAGATTCATAACTGACGATGTTATCAAATTTATCGAAAGAGAACAAAGAAGAGGAAAAACCTATCAAGCAATTATTATGGATCCTCCTAGTTATGGAAGAGGTCCAAATAAAGAAGTGTGGAAATTTGAAAATGATTTTTCAACTTTAATAAAAAAAGTTAAAAATATTTTAGACAAAGATTTTTCCTTTCTTCTAATCAGTAGTTATACGACAGGAATAAGTCACCTATCTTTAAAAAATATTTTAAAATTAGAATTTGCCAGTCAAAGAATTGAAACCGGTGAAAACGTCCTTCCTATCACCGAGAATGATCTTCTCCTTCCATGTGGTATCTATGCCAGAATCACCCAAAATTAATATTATCTACGAAGATAATCATCTTCTAGTTGTAGAAAAACCTATAAACATTCCCGTCCAAGCTGATGCTAGTAAAGATATTGATATGATTACAATTCTAAAAAAATATCGTAAAGAGAAGGAAAATAAGTCTGGACAAGCCTTTATTGGTCTCATTCATCGCCTTGATCGTCCTGTCGGTGGAGTTATGGTCTTCGCTAAAACTTCCAAAGCCGCCTCACGTTTAAGTGATCAAATACGTAAAAATACCTTCCAAAAAATTTATCTAGCAGTTATCAAAGGTAGTATATCTTCAGCGGGAGAACTTGAAGATTATCTGATAAAAGATAAACATAAAAACATAAGCTATATAACCAATTCCAAAAATGGCAAATTCTCTAAACTAAAATATGAAGTACTAGATACTAAAAATAATATGTCCCTAGTCAAAATTCATTTACTAACAGGACGATCACATCAAATTAGACTACAGTTTGCTAGTAGAAAACACCCATTAATCGGAGACTCTAAATACGGATCTAATCCCAATAATATCAACATTGCCCTATTTGCTTCATCCTTGTCATTCAACCATCCTATAACCAAAGAAAGGTTAACCTTTACTTTGAATAAACCCGAAAGATATCCGTTCAATATTTTCAAATAATTTTTTTTATATATTTATTTCTAATATTTTAAAATAATGATATAATAAATTAGAAATATTTTTTTCACATATTTAGACCATATTTATTAAATATAATATAATTTCAAGAGGAGGATTTATGAAGATTTACAACTCATTATCAAAGAAATTGGAAGAATTTCGGCCAATCGAAGAAGGAAAAATAACCATGTATGTATGTGGACCTACCGTCTATAATTACGTCCACATTGGTAACATGCGGCCAGTAATAACTTTTGATATGGTTTACAACTACTTTAAATATTTAGGATATCAAGTTACGTATGCCTCTAATTTTACTGATATTAATCCGAAAATTACTAAAGCTGCTCAAGAATTAAACATCAATGAAAGAGAAGTCGCTGCTCGTTTTATTAAGGCCTATTTAGATGATTTAAAAAATTACAATTGTAATATTATCGACAAAAGACCAAGAGTAATTGAAAGCTTGGATGATATTTTTAAATTTATTGAAACATTAATCGCGAAAGATTTTGCTTATGTCATAGATGAAAGTGTTTATTTTAGAGTCTCTAAAATAAAAGATTATGGCATTTTATCCAAACAAGATATAGAAGATTTAATTTCTGGATCTCGCATTGAAATTAATGAGAAGAAGGAAAATCCTTTAGACTTTGCACTATGGAGAAAAACAGACGAAGGAGAACAATTTGATAGTCCATGGGGAAAAGGAATTCCAGGATGGCACACTGAATGCGTCGTCATGATAAATAAAATCTTTGGTCCTAAAATTGATATTCATGCGGGAGGAGTAGATTTAAAATTTCCCCACCATGAAAATGAAATCGCCCAAAGCATTGCCCTTAATAATAACTATATTGCTAATTATTGGATGCATAATGGACATATTAATATTAACAATGAAAAGATGAGTAAAAGTATTGGTAATTTTATTTTCGCCAAAGATTTTATCAAAGAACATAATGCCAACGAGATTAAGATCGCCTTTCTAAATACCCACTATCGTCAGCCGCTAAATTTAACAACTAAAATTTTCGAAGAAGCCCAAAATATAAACAATAAAATAATAGCCGTATTAAAAAAAGCTAATTTACACCTCAATATTAACCATTTAAAATACACTAAAACGAGTGTAAAAGACGCATTATTTGAAGAATATATGAATGATGACTTTAATACTCCTAACGTCATAACTCTGCTTTTAACTCTTGTTAAAGAATTAAACCAAGAAATAAGAACGCAAGGAAAAAATATTTTACTATTAACGAGCAAAATACTAACTATTACAAATATTTTAGGATTGACATACAATATGCCACAACTGACAGAGCATCAAAGAGAAATATATAACAAATGGACCGAAGAAAGAGCAAAGAAAAATTATGAAAAAGCTGATTACTATCGTCAAGAATTAATTAAAGAAAATATTTTATAAGAAAGGAACACTATGGAAAACTATGGAAAACTATTATTTAATAAACTACGGATTAATTACTTTAGCTACACTTATTACAATAATGGCACAAATCTGGGTATCATCGGCTTACAATAAATATAAAAAAATACTTGGTAGTAAAGACCTAACCGGCTATGAAACTGCTAAAAAAGTTTTAAGTATGAATCATTTGGATAACATTCTCATTTTAGAAACAAAAGGGAACTTAACAGATCATTATGATCCGCAAAAGAAAGTCGTCAAATTATCGGGAGATATTTATAATGGTTCAAGTATTGCCTCTTTAGCTGTTGCGGCCCACGAATGCGGTCATGCTATTCAAGATCAAGAAAATTATCTACCAATGCGTATAAGAAGTAGCCTTGTACCTTATGTAAATATATGTACAAGAATCGGCTATTTCGCTATTGTATTAGGAGTTATATTTTCATATACATTAATTCAAGTAGGAATTATTTTACTACTTGCTATGCTACTATTTCAGCTAGTTACCTTACCTGTTGAGATAAATGCCTCAAGAAGAGCTCTTAAACAACTAGAAAAACTCAATCTCATTGATAAAGAAGATAAAAAATACACTAAAAAAATGCTTACAGCGGCAGCCTTCACTTATGTTGCAGCCCTCCTTAGTACACTATTAGAAATACTCCGTTATCTTCTAATATTTACTTCAAGAGATGATCGTTAAAGATCTCTTTTTTTGTAAACTACTATGTAAAACTACAAACTTTAATTTACTTAACAAGATTATTGTGTTAATATTTAATTTAAAAGGAGTTATTATGAAAAGAAAAAAACCAAATAAATTAAAATTTCGTAAAATATATATCCTATTTTTTGCTTTACTAACATTAATTTTTCTTATCTTTCTTAAAATAGCCGATATCATACCAAATCTATATTTTATTATTATACTCATCTTTTTAATCGTTTTATTTCTCTTCATTTACTTGTTTTTAAAAAAGAAAAAGAAAATTGGCTATCTTCTATCAATTTTTATGATTATTATTTATCTAATAATAACTTATTATTTAGGAATAACAATGAACTTTTTCTCATCATTTACTGATATTCACTATGCTGAAAAAAACTACCTAGTAATTGTCTTAAATGATGACAGATATAATAAAATTGAAGACTTAAACAACAAGAATGTCGGTTACATTACCAATAACGAAGAAACACTAGACAAAGCTTTAAATAAATTGGGTCAAAAAATAAGTATCGAAACCATCGAACATAATGATTATATCACCTTATTTAACGATCTAGATAATCAAATACTAGAATCTATTTTTATTGAAGAAAGCTATTATAACATAAAAAAAGAAGAAGAGGAAGTAACAAACTATAAAATTCTTGATGTCATTAAAGTCCGAACAATAACAAAAAATGATTCAACCAAATCTGTCGATATTACCAAAGATCCATTTACCATATACATAAGTGGTATTGATACTTATGGCAATATTGAAACTGTCTCCCGCAGCGATGTCAATATTTTAATGACCATCAATCCCTTAACTAAACAAGTATTATTGACATCAATTCCTAGAGATTACTATGTACAGCTATCAGGAACTACAGGATACAAAGACAAACTAACTCATGCTGGAAACTACGGAATAAATATGTCCATCGAAACAATTGAAGACCTACTTGATATCAACATCAATTATTATATAAGAGTCAATTTTTCGACATTAGAAAAATTAATTGATGCTTTAGATGGTGTCGATGTATATTCCACATATTCCTTTATTTCTTACATAGATAATTATAAATTCTATCAAGGATATAATCATATGAATGGTAAACAAGCTCTAGCTTTTTCAAGAGAAAGAAAAAGCCTGCCAAATGGTGATATCGATAGAGGAAAAAATCAAGAAGCCGTCATTGAAGCCATTATAAGAAAAGTCACAAGTAGCGATATAATATATAAATATACCAAAATATTAAACACCTTAAAAGGAACCTTTCAAACAAATCTATCAGATACTGATATTACTAGAATGATAAAAAAAGAACTAGAAAACATTGGCGGTTGGAATATTACAAGTATTAGTTTAAAAGGAAGTGCCGAATATAATTATACCTACTCCTATAGTAGCCAAAAATTATATGTATTAATTCCTGATCAAAATAGTATAAGTAATGCTTTAAGCATGATAAAATCCATAATTAAAGGAGATAAATTAGAAAGTAGCTATGATAATAACCCTAACGATATCAAAGTTCCAAGTCAAGTAAACCCGGCCCCTCTTCCCGAACCAGAGACTGAAAATACCGAATCCAGCTCTAATGATAACGAAAGTATTCAAGAAGAGGTAAAAGAAAATAACGATAATAACAATCCTTTAGATGATTTATTACCAGAAATTGAAGACGAAGACGATGATAAAAAGAACAATAACGAAGAAAACAACAGTGATAACCTCGAAGATTTACTTCCTACTAATGATAATAACGAGTAATAAACAACTAAAATTTGCTTTTTCTTGCATCATATGATACAATTTAAACAGGTGAAATTTATGAAAATTAATGCCATAGAATTAGTTATATCAGCAATTAGGGAAAGCCAATATCCGACTGATAATAAAAAAGAATTTCTATTAATTGGCAGAAGTAATGTTGGAAAAAGCAGTTTTATCAATACAATAATTAATCGCAAAAGTTTTGCAAGAACATCAGCAACACCTGGAAAAACACAAACCTTAAACTTTTATAAAGTAAACGATACCTTTTATCTAGTTGATGCTCCAGGATATGGATTTGCTAAAGTTAGAAAAACTTTAAAAAAGAAATTTGGTCTCATCATAGAAAATTATTTAAAATCTAGAGAAAACTTACAGAGAGTCTTTCTCCTTATCGATTTTAGACACAAACCAACTGAAGATGATCTTCTTATGTATAATTACTTAAAGTATTATAATATACCCGTGACTATTATTTGTACTAAAGTTGATAAAGTAAAAAAAAGTAATCATCAAAGAAATAAAAACATTCTTCTTAAAGAATTAAAGATAAAAGACGATACTAATATCATTTTATTTTCTACTATAACTAAAATGGGAAAAACTGAAGTATACGAGGAAATTGAAAAATATCTAAATTAACGTTTCCTTTTTTTTCTTTTCACATACATTAATATGGAAGTGAAATATGATTATAAGCCAGATTGAAAATACAAATAATTATTTAATAAAAATAATTCACCAAAATATAGACATCTATGATCCTCAAGAATTAGAAGAAACAACCAAAAAAATATTTGGCAAAATAAACAAAAAAAACAAATTGAGTAATCATATAAAATTAGAATTCTACTATGATGAACATTACGGCATAATCATCTATTTAAATAACAATAACAATAATAATGATCTAAATAGCAATAACGAAGTTGAAGTAAAAATAACAATCCATATCGATACCCCGTTCCTTTATAAAATGGATTATTTTGATATTCAAAATAATAACTCTAATATTAAAAATATTTACTATTATCACGAGAACTTCTATATAGCGATTAAAAATGAAATTGACAGTAAAGAATATTTAAAAATTTTAGAATTATCTGAAGCCATATATGAAGATTCACATACGATCATAAATGAAGGAATTGAAGTAAAAATATAGTATTTTTTCTTTTTTTTTGTTATAATACTTATCGAAGAGGTGAAAAGATGAAGATACCTACTGTCGCTATCGTCGGAAGACCAAACGTTGGAAAATCAACTGTTTTTAATAAACTTATTGGAAAAAAAGTATCCATTATTGAAGATACACCAGGTGTAACCCGAGACCGTATTTATGGAACTGTATATCATAATGACTATACATTTCGCCTTATCGATACTGGTGGAATTGACACCCAAGATGATACCTTTAATGACAAAATTGCTCTTCAAGCAAACATAGCTATTAAAGAAGCTGACTTGATAGTTTTTATTCTTGATGGGCTTGAAGAATTGAACCAAAATGATTTTATAATCAGAGATATCCTAAAAAAAACAGGTAAAAAGGTTATTGTTGCTGTCAATAAATTAGATAATCTAAAAAGAGAAGAAAATTTATACAATTACTATGAAATAGGTTTTACAACAATATTGCCAATTAGTGGTGAACACTCATTAGGACTTACAGATCTTTTAGATGAAATAGTAAAGAACTTACCTAAAATTCTTAAGCAACATGATCAAGAAGAAAAAATAAAATTTTGCTTAATAGGAAGACCCAATGTAGGAAAAAGTAGTCTTGTAAATGCTCTGTTAAATGAAGAAAAAGTAATAGTGTCACCTATCGCAGGAACGACCCGAGATGCCATTGATACTGAATTTACCTACAATAAAAAAAAATATATTGCCATTGATACTGCTGGTATTAGAAAAAATAGTAAAATCAATGAAAAAATCGAAAAATATTCTGTAATTCGATCAATAAGAGCAATCGAAAGAAGCGACGTCTGTCTACTTGTCATTAGTGCAGAAGATGGCATCATCGAACACGACAAACACATTGCCAACCATGCACTTGAAGAAGGAAAACCTATCATTATTGTCGTCAACAAATGGGACACTGTAAACAATCAAAACGATATTAAAACATTTACCAAACAGATAAGAACAGAATTTAAATTTCTTTCTTATGCGCCAATAGTCTTTGTCTCCGCTCTTACCAAAAAGCGAATTTTTACCATTATTCCTGAAGTGGAAAAAGTATACGAAAATTGGCATAGAGAGATAAAAGTCAATCTACTAAATGAAGTAATAAGAGAAGCCGTTTTACTCAAATCTCCCCCTTCATATAAAGGTAAAAGACTAAAAATCACATTTTCTAAACAAACAGGTACAAAACCACCCCAATTTACTCTTTTTGTCAACAATAATAAACTAATCCATTTTTCTTATGAAAGATATCTAGAAAATAAATTACGAGAAAATTTTAATTTTGAAGGAACGCCAATCATACTAAAATACAAAAATAAAAATGATTAATTAACCTATTTTTCCTTTTAACATATATTATGTTAGGAGGTTTTTTTATGAGTTTTTCTGATAGTTTTTTTAAAAAAGTGGAAAAGAAAACAAATGTTGATAAGGACACCATTCTTTCTTTAGCTAATAAATTACAAGCAGGAAATATGAAAGATGAGACTACACTTAAAGAAGTTATCCATGATCTAGCTAAAATGACAGGTAGAGAGGTATCTAAAGAAAAAGAACAAAAGATCATCGACACTATCCTCAATGACAACGTTCCTCAAAATTTAGATAAATTTTTAGATAAATGAGTAACATCACTGTCGGTATTATAGCAAAAGACAAAGAAGCGGAAAATACTAATATGCAAATAATTACTAAAAATAATTTAAAATACTTACATAATAAATGCAATTATGTAGGATTATTAAATTATGATAACTCCTATATAGACACTAATATATTAAAAAATATTGATGGTATAATCTTTCCTGGTGGAAACGACATTCATCCTTATCATTTTCAAATATTAGATTATGCTATTAAAAATAATATACCAGTATTAGGAATATGTATGGGACATCAAATCATAGGATTATATAGTATCAATAGTACTGACGAAAATGATCTTATCCCAATTAAAAATCACTGTGACAAGAAACAAAAACATCTTATTAAAACAAAAGAAACTAGTGTTTTAAATAAAACATTAGGTGATAATATCAGCGTAAATTCAAGACATTTATTTGCTTTAAAAAAAGTAAACTATCCATTTGAAATAACCGCCATCGCAGAAGATAATACTATTGAAGGAATTGAATATGTTGATAATGATCATTTTGTAATAGGTGTTCAATTCCATCCCGAAGATTTAGATAATACTGAAAACCTATATAACTTTTTCATCAAAGAAATAATAAGACGAAAACGATCACGTCAATAACATCTTTCCATAATTTTAAGATATCACGCTTTGTAACTTGGAGGCTATATAACAAGCTTCCTTTTCTATATTATATTCATACTAAATTGGAAAAATAATTCTCGTGATTATGGAAATTATTAATTTTATAACTAAATGCACATTTTTTATGATGACATTTGAGAAAAAATATGATAAAATAATATAAAAATTTTAAAAGGAGATTATTATGGAAAAAAATACTCTTATCAATAGATTAATTGACGAACTAACAAAAGATGGTACCGATCTAGAAACAATAAAATCATTAATTCAAATAATAGAAAAAAATGAAGCTATAATCGAAGTATTAAGTAATGCTTCTGAAATTAATGAACAATATCTTAAACGTACCATTAACATCATAAAAATATATGGCGACACCAATTATATTGCTAACTTATTAATTAATATACACGATGACAATGTATATATGTTTTTAACTAATAAAAAAGTGATAGAAAGAGCCAAAACTGATCCTAACTATTGTATTGATGGATCACAAATATTAATGCAATATCGTAATGAAAAAGAATTTCTAATCCAATACATACACGAACTTTTAATTAAACTATTAGAAACTAATCTAAAGATAAATGATAAAAGGTTTAAACAGTTCTTTACATTTCTACCTAATTGTGAATTTAATGCTAAAATTATGCTTGAGTTCTTAAATGATAAAAATATAGGCGAAGCCGACATCGAACACATAGTTAACGGTTTAAGATTAATATTAAAATATTCTACTGACAAGTTTGAAGCAAGAACGATTCTCGGCATTTTACATGATAAAACAATAATAACTGCTGGAATTGACTATGCTAGAATAGTAATAGAAAAAGTACTTGCAACTAATAATGATAAATCTCATTGGTTTGCGAATCCAGTATTTATTATGCTAACGAATCCTAATGTAGTAAAGGCAGGAAGCTCGTATGCAAAGGTAATTTCTCACTTTTATGAGAAATCACTTTCTGACTGTGATGATAATAATGCCATTCCATCGATATATCTAAACCCCATCTTAACTAGTAAAGCCATAACAGAAATGCCAATCAAAGATGCAAATGACATAATATCTTTAGTATATAACTTTATAGTTAATATTGGATTAGAAGCACATAATTACTCCCTTCAGCTTTTAAATGCTAAAATGAAAAGTTTGAAAGCATATGAAGATTTAGAGGTAGAATTAGTCGATCCTATTGAAAAATTAGGATATATATGTAAATTTTTACAACATAAAAATGTGGTAGCCAAAAATACTGAATATATCAAGAAAGGAATATCACTACTATTAGAAACCAGAAAGAAATTTGTTCTTAAAGATATATATAGTATTCTAACTATGCCACTTGTTTCAGATGAAATTTTGGAACTTGTAGAAAAACGTCTTCTTACTGCTACCACTAGAGAAGAAGCTGAAAAGATATATTGTAATATCGTGTTTAAATCTATCGAAGAATATTTACGTGAAGTTAATAGGTTGAAAGCAAAATATCCAAGTCAACAACCACCAACTAAAAAGCTTACAATAACTTCCAAAAATTAAAATTATAAATTAAACATGAGAAAATAGAAAAGTTGTTCATTATATAAATAATCAATTATCCAAAAGAAAGTTGTGCAAATAAAATTTACACAACTTTTTAAATATCTATAATATAATAATCTCAACTATTCATTAATCTCTAATTTATTTAGCAACTTATTAATCGTTATGTTTAATTTTTCATCTCTTCCTAATAATTGCTTCAATAGTTTATTTACATTAAAACTTTGAGGCAACATATAGCCAGATTCACGCATAATATCTTCAATCATTACCTTATTAGAATGAATTAAAGCTTTAAATAATCTTTTTTCTTCAGCGCTTTTTGCGTGATTTAAAAAATAATTCCATACCTTTAATTGTTCAATTTTACTATCAGCAATAGCAAATAACTTTCTAACTACTTGCTCTTCTTTTTTCATTTGAGGTGGCATTTTACGAGGAAGCATTGTAATAGCCCGAGCGGGACAAGCTAAAGCACAGGCTCCACATCCAATACATTTATCAAAATCTATTTGACCACTTTCGTTATCAGTAGCACCAGTTGGACAAACAAATAAACATAAACAATCCTTCGAACATAATTTTAAATTTCGATAAGCATAATTTTTTCCCATATTATTCTACCTCCAATATTTTGAAATTGGGAACCTTACAGATAGGACAAACTTGAGGAGGATTATCTCCAACAAAAACAAATCCACAAATATCACATACCCATATTTTATTATTCTTAATATAATCTAAACCCTTACTTTTATAATTATCAATTAGCGTTTTCATAATATTTGTCGTTTTATTAGCCCAAGTGGCAACTCTTTTCGCTCCTCGATCATTATATTTGTCAAAAACAACTACCGCTTGTTCAAATTTATTTATATCATCATCAATCATCTTTTTAACTTCCTCTATTGGCTTAGAAACCATATCCTCTTTCTTCTCAAAATAATTTGCCAACTCTAAAAAAAGTAAATGTTCCTCATCCATATATTGTTTTTCACACCCTCTAGCTAAATTAGAACATATTAAAGATATCTCATAATTTGATAATGAACGTAAATCTTTATCTTCCTCTTCTTCTACTATAAGATCCTCTTTTTTTCATCTTCATCATCTCTTAATTCTTCGAATAAACTTTTGGGAGCTCCACATAATGGACACTGCCAATCATCCGGTAAGTCACTAAATTTTACTTTTTCAATAGCTTCATCATATATATATCCACAAATTGTACAACGATATTTTTTCATTTTTACTCCTCTATTCATTTTTACTATATTAAAACAAAGTTACCTAATCATATTTTCATATTTTTCTATAAAATCTTGATATAATGCTTCACACTTATCAGAAGCCATTTCAGGAACATTTTCTAGATAATTCACAATTCCAAGATTCTTATATTTATTGAAACCCAAATGATGAAACGGTAAAAACTCTATTTTTTTAATATTTTTTATTTTTTTCAAATATTTAGCCAACCCTTCAAGATAGTTTTCATTGTCCATAAGACCTGGAACAATTACTTGTCTAATCCAAACATCTTTTCCACTTTCATTCAAACTTTCTATAAATTTTTCACTTTCATCGATACTTCTACCAGTTAATGTCTTATACTCGTCTGGAAAGACATGTTTGACATCAAAGATAATAAGATCAACTAATTTTAAAATTTCGGGATATTTTCCTATTCCAACACCAGCAGTATCTATAGCTATATGAACATTCTCTTTCTTCAATCTTTGACATATATCGATTAAAAAATCAATTTGTAATAACGGTTCGCCACCAGAAAAAGTGACGCCACCATTATTTCTTTTAAAGTATGGTCTATTTTGCAATATTTTATTTACTAATTCTTCAGTAGAATAATTATATTCTTTTAACTTAAACATTTCAGGATTATGGCAGTATTTACATCGTAAATTACAACCAGAGAAGAAAACTACTGTTCTAATACCAGGTCCATCAACAAGACCAAAAGTCTCAACAGAATCAATACTTGCTCTCATCATAATTTCTCATGGAATGTTCTTGCGATAACTTCCTCTTGTTGTATTCTTGTAAGTCTATTAAAACGTACCGCATAACCTGAAACTCTAATAGTCAGTAGTGGATATTTTGAAGGATTGTTCATAGCATCCACTAACATCTCTCTTTGTAAAACATTAACATTTAAATGATGACCTCCTTTAATAAAATAGCCATCTAATAAACTAACTAAATTTTCAATTTGTTCATCTTTAGTATGACCTAATGATAAAGGAACAATTGAAAAAGTATTAGAGATACCATCACGACAACAATTACCATAATCAATTTTGGCAACTGAATTTAAAGAGGCAATAGCACCATTGGTATCTCTTCCGTGCATAGGATTGGCACCAGGTGCAAAAGCAACCCCTCTTTTTCTCCCGTCTGGAGTAGCACCTGTTTTACTTCCATAAACAACATTAGATGTAATTGTTAAAACAGATAGTGTAGGATAAGCATTACGATAACATTTATGTTTAGACAACTCTTGATACATTTTTTCTAATACTTCTTTAGCAATATCATCAACACTGTCATCATCATTTCCATATTTAGGAAAATCTCCTTCAATTTTAAAATCAATAGCAATACCTTGCTCATTTCTAATTGGTTTAACTTTAGCATATTTAATAGCAGAAAGAGAATCAACTGCAACTGAAAGGCCCGCTACTCCATAGGCCATCAATCTATTTACTTTAGTATCATGTAGCGCCATTTGCCCAGCCTCATAAGCATATTTATCGTGCATATAATGAATGATATTCATAGCATCAGAATAAATAGCTGCTATCTTTTCTAACATTATAAAATAATTTTTCTTAACTTTATCATAATCTAAAATAGTATCATCCATCTTTTCGACATCAGGAATAATCAAATCACCACTTATTTCATCTACTCCACCATTAATAGCATATAACAAGGCTTTTGCCAAATTACAACGAGCTCCAAAAAATTGCATATCTTTTCCTTCACGCATAGCCGATACACAGCAGGCAATAGCATAATCATCGCCATAAATTGGTCGCATTATATCATCATTCTCGTACTGAAGAGCATCCGTTTCAATACTCATCTTAGTACAATATTTTTTAAAATTATCTGGCAAGTACTCCGACCATAAAACAGTCATATTAGGTTCAGGTGAAGTTCCCAAATTAGTTAGCGTATGCAACATACGATAACTAGTTTTTGTTACTAGGCTCTTACCGTCTTCTAAAATACCACCAATTGCCGCTGTTACCCAAGTAGGATCACCTGAAAATAATTCATCGTATTCTGGTGTTCTCAAATGTCTAACTAACCTCAATTTAATAACAAAATGATCTATAATTTCTTGAGCTTCTTCTTCAGTAAGTATTCCTCTTGCAAAATCACGTTCAAAATAAATATCGAAAAAAGTATCGACACGCCCCAAGCTCATAGCGGCACCATTATTTTCCTTCACCGAAGCAAGATAACCAAAATATGTCCATTGAACAGCCTCTTTAGCATTACGTGCAGGATTAGAAATATCAAAACCATAATTTTGAGCCATTTTCTTTATTTCCTCTAAAGCACGACATTGCATTGAAACCTCTTCTCGAAGCTGAATTAACTCATTAGTCATAGGTCCTAATAAATTACGCAAATCTTTCTTCTTTTCATCTATAAGATAATTAATGCCATACAAAGCAACACGCCTATAATCCCCTATAATCCTTCCTCTTCCATAAGCATCAGGAAGTCCTGTCAAAAGACCAGCATGTCTAGCTTTTTTTATCTGTTCAGTATAAGCATCAAAAACACCTTGATTATGTGTCTTCCGAAATTCATTAAAATATTTATCGACATCGGCATCTAAAGTATAACCATAAGCCTCTAACTCTTGATAGACCATTCTAATGCCACCATAAGGATTGACAATTCTCTTAAGAGGAGCATCAGTCTGTAATCCTACAATAACATCATCTTCCGTACTAATATAACCTGGATTAAATGCGTTAATACTAGACATATGTTCGACATCAATATCTAAAACATGTCTTCTTACTTCCTCTTCCAAAAGTTCACTACATTTCTTCCATATAGTTCTAGTTTTAGGAGTGATACCCTTTAAAAATTGTTCGTTACCATCATATTCTTTATAATTTTTTTGAATAAAGTCACGAACGTTTACTTCTCTAGTCCAAACACCATTTTTAAAACCTTCCCATTCGTCACGTATAAAATCCACTAAATAACACCAACCTTTCATGATAATTTCCATCAAATCACCAATCATACTAATTATAAAATTATTATATCATTTAATAAATTATGATTATTAAAAAAACATCTTTCTTTACACTTTTTAATTTTTTTTTTGACAAATAAAACATTCTTTCAATCTAAAATTAAAATTTTAATATGTAGATAATAACAATCTGTATCTTTTTTACATATTTATAATTTTAATACATAATATTTAGTGATAAAAAAGAAAAGAGGTATGTTAATGGAAAAAATAGAAGTTATAAAAAATATTGGAAAAAGATCAGGTGGCGATATATATCTAGGTGTCGTAGGAGCTGTTCGTACTGGAAAATCAACTTTCATAAGAAAATTTATGGAAAATTTAGTAATACCAAATATCCAAGATGAATACGAGAGAAAAAGATGTTTAGATGAACTACCCCAAGCAGCAGCAGGAAAAACAATAATGACAACCGAACCAAAATTCGTTCCCGCCACCGCTGCTAAAATACAAATTGAAGATTTTACTGCTAATATTCGTATGATAGATTGCGTTGGATATGTGATACCAGCGGCTAAAGGATACGAAGATGATAATGGGCCAAGATTAGTTATGACGCCATGGGAAGAACCCTAAAATGTGATACCCTAATCGATAATCGATAAAGTCCTATAAAATAAGGATTTCTGGACATCTGCTTATTAGTTATTCCCGCTAAATTTTATAGATGGAGTGATAATTCTTATGAAAAAATTGATAAATACTACAAAAAATGGCTTAATCTCTCTGCTGATAAAATATAAAAAAAACTGGTTATTTGTTCCTAATTGTAAAAGTTAAATATGTAAGTAATGATGAACTTGTACCTCGAATTAAAGACTGTATAAAAAATAAATGTAAGTATGATTTTAAAAGATATAAACTAGATTCAATTCAAACTATGGATGATAACAATCTGAAAAAAGTTATTCCTTTAATAATACAATCTATGGATAAGATAAATTATAATTATAAATCTGATACGAATGATATTATGAAATATATTGATGAAAGAAATTTACCTTTTCAGATCATTTGTATGCTCTAATATTAGCTCAATTATCTAATCATCGTTGGGCTAATTCTAATATAAGAAATAATATGAATAATATATATTCCATATTTCATAATTTTGACAAAAATTATTTAATAGCTGTAGATCCAGATGATTTAGTATTTAAATTAAAAGAAATTTATTGTACTAACCCTACTATTAAAAAACAGATGTAATCTATTTCACATAATATTACAATATTTGAAAAAATAGAGAAAGACTATGGAAATTTAGATAATTATGTATTAAATACAGAACCTTATATTTTTGCTAATGCTTTTAATAAAGGGAAATATAAACTAAAACAAATTGGTAGAGCTTTTACTTATAACTATCTAAAAAGAGTTAGGATTAATACTTGTAAATATAGTGACCAAATAAAAAGAATATTTGGTGCAGATAGACTTGGTATTGTTTCTGATGAAAAGGCAACTCATGGACAGGCATTAACAAGAATTAAAAATTTATCTAACATAAATAATATACAAGAAATTGAAATAGAATCTATTATTCAACAGTTTCGTTTATTAAGAGTGTCTAATATTTGTAGCGCAATTCCTAAATGCGAAAAATGTAAATTAAGAGATATTTGTAATTATAATAAATAAAATATAACTTTAGTAATTACTTTTTATACTATTGTAATTATAGAAAAATTTACAATGTATGATGCTATATAAAATATTCAAATTAAGAATTAGAAGAAAGAAAAAATAATGCAATATTACTTTTAAAAGTCAAATATAATATAGAATGTTATTTTAAATTTGAAGTGCAACAAACTTGCATTGAAAAAGACATATGAAT
>ERZ1643251.625-NODE-625-length-48077-cov-12.775603_pt1 | contig 48077 bp, 55 predicted proteins | sample MGYA00579261_ERZ1643251 | MGnify/ENA primary metagenome ERZ1643251 (study PRJEB29033, sample SAMEA4952267) | chicken gut metagenome | biome: Broiler Chicken; feature: Gastrointestinal Tract; material: Caecum | place: Ireland | collected 2018 | study: Broiler... | reverse complement strand
AAGCTAGTGCAAATGTAACAATAGATGAAGTTTATGACGTGGAAATTAAAACAAAAGCATAAAAATAAAGACGAATAGTATTTAAAGTAAACCCAAATTATTAAATAAAAAGTTTAATAAGGAGGGTTTATTTTATATGTGAATAAAATTTGACTTTTTTTCTATTTTATAGTAAAATATAACAAGTTGTTAGCTTATAAGAGCTAAAAGATGAGATTTTATTAAATAAGTACTTTGTTAAAAGTGAAAACAAAAAAGAGATTAAAAAGAGAATAAGAATTAGAAACGAGATTTCAAAAACAAATTTATAAAAAAGAGAGAAATGTATATTTAAGAGAAAATATATATTAAGTGATGTGCGGAAATAAAAAAATGAGAATATAAGTATATAAGAGATAGTATATTTGTATATTTCATATATGATAATATTAATTATAGTTTTAATTAATATTGTCTTTAGCTTTGTATCTATAAATTTGTTCGAAAAAGGTCATAATAGTAAAATAAGATAAAAAAACAAAATGTATAAGTTTAGTAAAATTGAGAAAATATAAAATAAAAGAAATTAAGAAAGGAGTTTTTATGACAGAAGAAAATTTAAAAAACAATGAAAATGTAGAAAAGAAAAACATGAGAAATAGTAACAAGGAAGGAGGAAAAAAGAAAAGACCATATACGAGAAAAAAAGTACAAAAAAACATGGAAAATAATATAATAAATGAGAAAAGTACCATAAAAGAAAGCAATACTGTAAAAGAGGTAAACCATGTAAACGAGAATCAAAAAGAAGAAATAAGAAAAGTCAAAACAAATAGAAGAAAAAGAAAAGAGTCTGACACCATATTCAAAAAATCTAAATTAAAAATAATTCCATTAGGAGGATTACATGAAATCGGAAAAAATATAACTGTATTTGAATATGAAAATGAAATAATAGTTGTCGATTGCGGATTATCATTTCCAGAGGATGATATGTTAGGAATTGATTTAGTAATACCAGATATCACTTATTTGGAAAAGAATGTGGATAAAATAAAAGGAATGATTATTACACACGGACATGAGGATCATATAGGTGCAGTACCATATTTCCTTAAAAAAATCAATGTTCCAATTTATGCAACAAAATTGACAGCAGGATTAATTAGAAATAAATTAGAAGAACATAAATTGCTAAGAAGTACACAATTGCATGAAGTCGTGCAAGGACAAACAGTTTCTTTAGGAAAGAATTTTAAGGTTGAATTTATAAGAAGCTCACATAGTATTCCAGATTCAGTTATGCTTGCTATAACAACACCAGTTGGAACAGTTTTACACACAGGTGACTTTAAAGTGGATTATACACCAATTGACGGAAAGATAATGGACTTTGGAAGAATTGCAGAATTAGGAAATCAGGGAATACTAGCATTAATGTCTGATAGTACAAATGCAGAAAGAAAAGGATTTACTATGTCAGAAAGTTCAGTAGGAGAAGTTTTTGACAAATTGTTCTTACATTGTACTAAAAGAATTGTGGTTGCAACTTTTGCATCGAATGTGCATAGAGTACAACAGATTGTAAATGCGGCTATTAAATATAATAGAAAAATTGCTGTATGTGGTAGAAGCATGATAAACATGATTGAAACAGCAAGAGAATTAGGATATATAGAATGTCCTAAAAATATATTTATAGATATTGATATGATCAGTAATTATGCAGATGAAAACTTAGTAATCATTACAACTGGAAGCCAAGGGGAACCAATGTCTGCACTAACAAGAATGGCAGCAGGAGATCATAGAAAAGTAAAAATTACACCAAATGACTTAGTTATTATATCTGCAACACCAATACCAGGAAATGAAAAATTTGTATCAAAAGTAATAGATGATTTAATGCAAATAGGAGCAGAGGTTGTATATAGTTCATTAGAAGCCGTACATGTTTCAGGACATGCTTGCCAAGAAGAACAAAAATTAATTATTGCTTTAGCAAAACCAAAATATTTTCTTCCAGTACATGGAGAGTATAGACAATTAATTGCACATAGTGAAACAGCACAAAGCATGGGAATTGATAAAGATAATATTATCATGATGGCAAATGGAAGAGTTTTAGAAATTAACGAAGATAAGGCAGAATTCACAACAACTGTACCTTGTGGAAGAGTGCTTGTAGATGGACTTGGTGTAGGAGATGTTGGAAGTATTGTTTTAAGAGATAGACAACATTTATCACAAGATGGTTTAATTGTAATTGTATTAACCATGGATTCTTCAACAGGAGAAGTGGTAGCAGGACCAGATGTTATTTCAAGAGGATTTGTATATGTAAGAGAATCTGAAAACTTAATGGATGATGTAAAATCAGTCGTAAGACATGAAATTAAGAAATGTGAAGAAAGAGGTATCAGAGATTGGGGAACAATTAAGTCTGCAACAAGAGAAAACTTAAGAGATTATATCTTTATGAAAACAAAAAGAAACCCAATGATTATACCAATTATTATGGAAATATAGTAAAAATATTAAAATGCCAAATTTTTTGTTTGGCGTTTTTTTGTTAAAAAAGATAGATTTATTCTGTTGAGAAATAATTCAAATAGCTTAAAAAAATAAAAAGTCTAAAGGGGAAAATGTTTAAACGACAAAAAAGTTAACATATAAAAATTTATAAGTACATACAATATATAAATTTGAATATCAGTACGTATATTGCAAACACTAACGATAGAGGTGTTAGTGTGAAAGAAGATGAAATTATACAAAAATGGAAAGCAGGATTGAGTAAACATAAGCTGGCAGAAATTTATCGAAGAGAATTTAATAGGCAAATACGAATTATAAGAAGTAGTATAAGACACAGACATGATGGTAAATTTATAACACATTATGAAAGTTTAGCACATATAGAAAGTGTGCTATATAAATATTTGCGCGAAAAAAGTGAAAAAATCTCCAAAAAATGTTGACATCTATTGGTAATCATTGTATAATATATGAGCATGAATTGAGCGATGAAGCTGAATGTGGCTACATCCTTACGGAAAACGAGGATGGAGGGAACTTCAGTGGAGTATGTCATGGCAAAGACCAGGCGGTAAGTTTTTAAATATTAAGCACTTATCCCAGAATTATCATGCATATTTTGGGCTTTTTTATAGGTGACATTCAAAACACCTGAGTGCGTTTTAACTTGCCACGGTAATTTCGATAGCAAAGCATTGCTATCACAAACAAAAAATTATTTTAAAGAAGGAGGGAAAATTACAATGGCAAACACAGTAGCAACAAGTGAAAAAATAAGAATAAGACTAAAAGCTTATGACCATGTAGTTTTAGATCAGTCTGCTGAAAAGATAGTAGAAACAGCTAAAAAAACAGGAGCAAAGGTATCAGGTCCTATTCCATTACCAACACAAAAAGAAATCGTAACAATTTTACGTTCTCCACATAAATACAAAGATTCAAGAGAACAATTTGAAATGAGAACACATAAAAGAGTTATTGATATTTTATATCCAACACAAAAAACAGTTGACAGCTTAATGAAATTAGAGTTACCAGCTGGTGTAGATATAGAAATTAAACTTTAATTAAATTAATAAATTAAATGAAATGTTAAAATTAAAAAACTAAAAACTACAATATTATGTAGCATCAAAACCAAGCTGATATACATTTAAAAAATGCAATTTAAATATCAGCCAATAGTTAGGAGGAAAGAAAATGAAAAAAGGAATAATCGGAAGAAAAATTGGAATGACACAAATCTTTGATGAAAGAGGAAATGTAATTCCAGTAACAGTTATAGAAGCTGGACCATGTGTTGTAGCACAAGTAAAAACAGTAGAAACAGATGGTTACAATGCAGTTCAATTAGGATTTGGAGATGTAAAAGATAAACACATCAATAAACCAAAAGCAGGACATTTTGCAAAAGCAAAATTAGCGAATAAAAAACATCTAAGAGAATTCAGATTAGATTCAATAGAAGGAATCAAAGTTGGAGACGAAATAAAAGCAGATGTTTTTGAACCAGGAGAAAAAATTGATGTTCAAGGAACATCAAAAGGAAAAGGATTCCAAGGTGTTATCAAAAGACATGGACAACACAGAGGACCAATGGGACATGGTTCAATGTATCATAGAAGACCAGGTTCAATGGGATCTACATCAACACCAGGTAGAGTATTTAAAGGTAAAAAACTACCAGGACATATGGGAAGAGTTACAGTTACAATACAAAACTTAGATGTTGTAAGAGTAGATATGGATAAAAATGTAATCTTAGTAAAAGGTAGTGTTCCAGGAGCAAAAGGTGCTATCTTAAAAGTAAAATCAGCTGTAAAGGCTACTAAATAGAAGGAAGGAGGAAGAACAAAATGCCAAAAGTAGACGTTTTAGATATGAAAGGTAAAAAAGTAAGTGATATAGAATTAGCTGATAGTGTATTTGGGATTGAACCAAATGAAGCTATTGTACATAGCGTTTTAGTTAACTACTTAGCTAATCAAAGACAAGGTACACAAAGTACAAAAACAAGAGCAGAAGTTTCAGGTGGTGGTAGAAAACCATGGAGACAAAAAGGAACAGGTAGAGCAAGACAAGGTTCAATCAGAGCTCCACAATGGATAAAAGGTGGTATTGCTTTAGGACCAAAACCTCGTTCATATAAATATTCTGTAAATAAGAAAGAAAAAAGACTTGCTATTAAGTCAGTATTAAGTTCTAAAGTTTTAGAAAAAGAATTAACAGTTGTTGATAAATTAGAAGTAAAAGAAATCAAAACAAAAACAATGGTAAAAGCATTAGCAGATATGAAAGTGGAAGGAAAAACATTAATTATTCTTCCAGAAAACAATAAAAATGTTTTAATGTCATCAAGAAACATAGAAGGTGTTAAAACAATCGTTGCTAACAACATAAATGTATTTGATTTATTAAAATATACAAATCTAATTTTACCAGTTGACACTGTTAAAAAATTAGAGGAGGTGTACGCATAATGTTACCAGAAGAAATTATAATCGCACCAGTTGTTACTGAAAAAAGTAATGACCAATTACAAGAAGGTAAATACACTTTCAAAGTAAATAAAAAAGCTACAAAAGTTGAAATAGCAAAAGCTGTTGAAAAACTTTTTGAAGTAAAAGTATTAAATGTAAACACAATCACTGTAAGAGGAAAGAAAAAAAGAGTAGGATACCATGTTGGAAAAACATCTGACTGGAAAAAAGCAATTGTTACAATTGATACAAATCCATCAGATGAAACATATCTAACAAAAGGTGGAAAAGAAGTAAAAGTTTCTAAAAAATATAAAGATTCAATCGATGAATTTATGGGAGCTTAGGTTTTAACAAATTATTGGGAAAATACCCAGAAAATAAAGAATATCTGTAAATGGAGCAGGAAAAGATCCATTAATAAATCATAAAGGAGAGAATAAAAAATGGGAATGAAACATTTTAAACCATATACACCATCAAGAAGAAATATGACAGTTTCAGACTTTTCAGAAATTACAAAGAAAACTCCTGAAAAATCATTACTTGCAAAGAAAAAGAAAAATGCAGGTAGAAATTCTTATGGTAGAATCACAGTAAGACACCAAGGTGGTGGAAACAGACAAAAATATAGAATTATAGATTTTAAAAGAAGAAAAGATAACATGGAAGCAACTGTTATCGGTATTGAATATGATCCAAACAGAAGTGCCAATATTGCTTTAGTTCAATATGAAGATGGAGAAAAAGCATATATTTTAGCACCACAAGGATTAAAAGATGGCGATAAAGTGGTATCTGGAGAAACAGCAGATATCAAACCAGGTAACTGTATGCCAATTAGCAGTATTCCAGTTGGTACTTTAATTCATAATATAGAATTAAATCCAGGACAAGGTGGAAAATTAGTAAAAGCTGCAGGACAAAGTGCACAATTGATGGCTAAAGAAGGTAAATATGCACATGTAAGATTACCATCAGGAGAAATGAGATTAATATTAGCTAGATGTAGAGCTACAATTGGTGTTATTGGAAATAGTGACCATGAAAATGTAAAAATTGGAAAAGCTGGTAGAAAAAGACACATGGGAATCAGACCAACTGTTAGAGGATCTGTTATGAACCCAGTAGATCACCCACATGGTGGTGGTGAAGGTAGAGCTCCAGTTGGACACGCAGGACCACTTACTCCTTGGGGTAAACCAGCACTTGGATATAAAACAAGAAATAAAAAGAAATTATCAAATAAATTTATTGTTAAGAGAAGAAAATAAAATTTTGTGGGTAGGGGAATTTATTGTATTCTTCCCCATAAACCCTAGAGAAGGAGGAAAATTTAATGTCAAGATCAAGCAAGAAGAAACCATTTGTAGAAGAAAAATTATTAAAAAGAATTGAAGCTATGAATGAAACAGGAGCTAAAGATGTATTAAAAACATGGTCAAGAGCTTCAACAATATACCCACAAATGGTTGGTCATACAATCGCTGTACATGATGGAAGAAAACATGTTCCAATTTATATAACAGAAGAAATGATCGGTCATAAATTAGGTGAATTTGCTCCTACAAGAACATATAAAGGTCATGCAGGAGAAAAAACAACAAAAAACAAATAAAAAGAAGATAGAACTTTGTGAGGAGGTAGAATAAAGTGCAAGAGCAAGAAACAGTACTAAGAAACGAAGCTAGAGCAACTCTTAAATATACAAGAATTTCAGCAAGAAAAGTAAAAATTGTTGCTGACTTAATAAGAGGAAAAAATGTAGACGAAGCTTTAGCAATCGTGAAATTTACACCAAAAGCATCATCAGAAATCATTGAAAAATTATTAAAATCAGCAATTGCAAATGCTGAAAACAATCATGATATGAAACATGAAAATTTATATGTTGCTGAAATATATGCAAACCAAGGTCCTACACTAAAAAGAATTAGACCAGCTGCAAAAGGTTCAGCAGTAAGAATAAGAAAAAGAACAAGTCATATAACAATCGTATTAAGAGATGACAAATAAGAAAGGAGGATTTATAAAAAATGGGACAAAAAGTACATCCAACAGGTGTGAGAGTTGGTATAATTAAAGACTGGAATTCTAAATGGTATGCAGATTCAAAAAACTTTGCAGATTATTTAGTAGAAGATCAAAAAATCCGTAAATTTTTAAAGAAAAAATTATATACTGCTGGAATTTCTAAAATTGAAATCGAAAGAACAGCAAAAGCAGTTAAAGTAAATCTATATACTGCTAAACCAGGAATTGTAATAGGAAAAGGTGGAGCAGGTGCTGAAAGTATAAAAGCAGAACTTGCAAAATTAATAGGTAAAGATGTTAACTTAAATATTGTAGAGGTAAAAAATATTGATACAGATGCTCAATTAGTAGCAGAAAATATTGCCGGACAATTAGAAAGAAGAATTTCATTCAGAAGAGCTATGAAACAATGTATGCAAAAATCTATGAAAGCAGGTGCTTTAGGAATCAAAACTGCAGTATCTGGAAGATTAGGTGGAGCTGACATGGCTAGAACTGAATTCTATAAAGAAGGAAATATTCCATTACAAACTTTAAGAGCTGATATTGATTATGGATTTGCAGAAGCAAATACAACATATGGAAAAATCGGTGTTAAAGTATGGATATATAAAGGTGAAGTTCTTCCTACTAAACAAGAGGAAGGAGGAGACAAATAATGCCATTAATGCCAAAAAGATCAAAATTTAGAAAAATGCAAAAAGGTAGAATGAGAGGAAAAGCAACAAGAGGAAATAAAGTTACAGATGGTGAATTTGGAATTCAAGCAGTAACAGCTGGATTAATTACTGGTAATCAAATAGAAGCAGCTCGTATTGCGATGACTCGTTATATAAAAAGAGGTGGAAAGGTTTGGATTAAAATATTCCCTGATAAACCAATTACAGCAAAACCAATCGGAACTCGTATGGGGAAAGGTAAAGGTGCTCCTGAATATTGGGTAGCAGTTGTTAAACCAGGAAGAGTTATGTTTGAAATTGCTGGTGTACCAGAAGAAACTGCTAGAGAAGCTTTAAGACTTGCTATGAACAAACTACCTAATAAAACAAAAGTTATAGCAAGAGAAACTGAAAAGGTAGGTGATAATGATGAAGATAAATAAAATAAGAGAAATGTCTTCACCAGAACTAGAGAAAGAATTAGGTGAACTAAAAACAGAATTATTTAAATTAAAATTTAGTTTAGCTACAAATGGATTAGATAATCCAATGAAAATCAAAGAAGTAAAAAGAGATATAGCTAAAATAAATACAGTATTAACAGAAAGAAAAATAGCTGAAAGTAAAAAAGCATAATTAGCTAAGAAAGGAGAAATCTAAATGGGAGAAAGAAATCTTCGTAAAGTTATGGTTGGAACTGTTAAATCTAATAAAATGGATAAAACAGTTGTCGTAGCAGTAGAGACAAATGTGAGTCATGGTATATATGGGAAAACAGTTAAAAGAACATATAAACTAAAAGCTCATGATGAAGAAAATACTTGCCAAATAGGTGACAAAGTAAAAGTAATGGAAACAAGACCACTTTCTAAAGATAAAAGATGGAGAGTTGTTGAAGTTTTAGAAAAAGCAGATATAAAATAAGAAAAAAGAAGGGAGGAACCAAAAATGATACAACAACAAACAAGATTAAAAGTAGCAGATAATACAGGTGCAAAAGAGATTATGTGTATTAGATGTTTAGGTGGTTCTTATAGAAAAACTTGTAACATCGGAGATATCATTGTTGCTTCTGTTAAATCAGCAACACCAGGTGGCGTTGTGAAAAAAGGTGATGTTGTAAAAGCTGTTGTTGTTAGATCTAAAAAAGGTCTAAGAAGAGCAGATGGTTCATATATAAAATTTGATGAAAATGCAGCTGTTATAATAAAAGAAGATGGAACTCCAAGAGGAACTCGTATCTTTGGACCAGTTGCAAGAGAGTTAAGAGAAAAAGATTATATGAAAATATTATCTTTAGCTCCAGAGGTATTATAAATAAAAGTAGGGAAAAACTTTAGCAAAGGTCATAAGTAAATCACAAGGGGGGGAACATTCCTTAACCTAAGTGGAAGTGACCAAGAGGTAAGGTGTGTCCCCTGACATTAATAAGAAAAGGAGGAAGTCTCTAATGAGAATAAAAAAAGGCGATAATGTCCAAGTTTTATCTGGAAATGATAAAGGTAAAACAGGAGAAGTGTTAGAAGTAATACCAAAAGAAGATAAAATCGTTGTTAAAGGCGTTAATGTAAGAAAAAAACACGTAAAAGCCAGAAAACAAGGAGATGAAAGTGGTATTATATCAGTAGAATGTGCTATACCATCTTCTAAAGTTAATGTAGTTTGCCCAAAATGTGGAAAAGTAACAAGAGTTGGGTATAGTGTAGAAAAAGAGGAAAAAGTTCGTGTTTGTAAAAAATGCGGTGCTAAATTAAAATAATAAAGAAGAAAGGAGGATTCAAACAAAATGGAAAAATTAAGAGAACAATATGAGAAAGAAGTAATCCCAGCATTAATGAATAAATTTGGATATAAATCAATTATGCAAGTTCCAAAACTTGATAAAATTGTTATAAATATAGGATTAGGAGATATAAAAGAAAATCCTAAATCATTAGAAAATGCTATGAATGATTTAATGCAAATTACAGGTCAAAGACCAGTAATCACAAAAGCAAAAAAATCAATAGCAGCATTTAAATTAAGAGAAGGTGTAAATGTAGGTTGTAAAGTAACATTAAGAGCAGATAAAATGTATGATTTTGCTTACAAACTATTTAATGTAGCACTTCCAAGAGTTAGAGATTTTAGAGGAGTATCAGCAAATTCTTTTGATGGAAGAGGAAACTATGCAATGGGTGTAAAAGAACAATTAATATTCCCTGAAATCGAATATGATAAAGTAGATAAATTAAGAGGTATGGATATAATTTTTGTAACAACAGCTGAAACAGACGAAGAAGCTAAAGAGTTATTAAAATTAATGGGAATGCCTTTCAAAAATTAGTCAAAGGAAAGGAGTAATACTATGGCTAAGAAAGCAATGAAAGTAAAACAAGCAAGACCACAAAAATATAAAACAAGAGAATATAATAGATGCAAATTATGTGGTAGACCACATGCATATATTAGAAAATATGGAATATGTCGTGTATGTTTTAGAGAATTAGCACATAAAGGAGAAATTCCAGGGGTTAAGAAAGCCAGCTGGTAAAAATGGATTGAAAGTAGCAAGGTAAACAATTTACAACTTTAAATCAATTTTTATAAGATAAAAAAGAAAAGGAGGTAAGTAATAGATGAACATTACAGATCCAATAGCAGATATGTTAACAAGAATAAGAAATGCAAATAGTTCTAAGCATAAAACAGTTGATGTACCAGCTTCAAAAATGAAATTAGGTATTGCTGAAATATTGTTTAAAGAAGGATATATAAAATCTTTTGAAGAAATCAAAGATGATACACAAGGAATGATCAGAATTACTTTGAAATATGATGAAAAAGGAACAAGAGTTATTGATGGATTAAAAAGAATCAGTAAACCAGGATTAAGAGTATATGCTTCAAAAGAAGAATTACCAAAAGTATTAAATGGTTTAGGAATTGCTATCATCTCTACATCACAAGGTTTAAAAACAGACAAAGAAGCAAGAGAATTAGGAATTGGTGGAGAAGTATTAGCATACGTTTGGTAATAAAAAATAAAGAAGGAGGGAAAACCGAAAATGTCAAGAATAGGAAACAAACCAATTACAGTACCATCAGATGTTACAGTAAAAGTTGAAGAACAAAAAGTTACAGTAACAGGACCAAAAGGTACATTAGAGAAAGAATTCAATAAAAATATTTCTATAGAATTAGATGGAAATGTAATTAAAGTTACAAGAAGTAATGATGAAAAACAAAATAGAAGTTTACATGGTTTGACAAGAACTTTAATTAATAATATGATAATTGGTGTAACACAAATGTACAGCAAAGAATTACAAATCAATGGTGTTGGATACAGAGTTGTAAAACAAGGAAACAACTTAAATTTAATATTAGGATATTCACATCCAGTAATATTTGAAGCACCAGAAGGAATTACTTTTGATGTTCCAAACCCAAATACAATTATCGTAAAAGGAATCGATAAAGAATTAGTTGGGCAAACAGCAGCAGAAGTTAGAAAACAAAGACCACCAGAAGTATATAGAGGTAAAGGTATCAAATATGCTGATGAGGTTATTAGACGTAAAGAGGGTAAAACCGGTAAGTAATTTAAATGAAAAGCAGCAATCTGCACATTTTTATTTCATTAATCAAACCTTGATGTACAAAAGTACACCTGCAGCTTGATTAATTCGTAAAAATGCACATCTTACTACTTTTGATTTAAATTAAAACAAAGTGAAACAAGCCAAAATAATAGAAACTCAATTTTTAAGAAAGGAGTAATGAAAATGGTAAAGAAGACAGATAGAAAAATGGAAAGACAAAGAAGACATATTCGTGTAAGAAGAAAAATATCTGGAACAGCTGAAAGACCAAGATTATGTGTTTATAGAAGCAATAGCAATATATATGTACAAATCATTGATGATGTGGCTGGAAATACATTAGTTTCAGCATCAACATTAGATAAAGAGATAAAAACAAAATATGCCAATAAAGAAGCTGCTAAAGAAGTAGGAACTTTAATAGCAAAAAGAGCTGCTGATAAAAAAATAACAGAAGTTGTTTTTGATCGTGGTGGATACATATACCATGGAGTTGTTAAAGAATTAGCTGAAGCAGCAAGAGAAGGCGGATTGAAATTCTAAAAAATAAAAAAGGAGGGAAAACGAAACCAATGGAAGAAAAGAATGAATTAAAAGAAAAAGTAGTTGCTATCAACAGAGTTGCTAAAGTTGTTAAAGGTGGTAGAACTTTTAGATTTAGTGCAGTTGTAGTTGTTGGTGATGAAAATGGACATGTTGGTGTAGGTAATGGTAAAGCTGCAGAAGTTCCAGATGCTATTAGAAAAGCAATACAAGAAGCTAAGAAAAACTTAATAGAAGTGCCTATTGTAGAAACATCAGTACCTCATGAATATGTAGGAAAATTTGGTAGTGCAAAAGTTATGTTAAAACCAGCTGCTGTTGGTACTGGAGTTATAGCAGGAGGTAGTGTTAGACCAGTATTAGAGCTTGCAGGATATAAAAATATCAGAACAAAAGTTATTGGAACAAACAATCCAAGAAACGTTGTTTATGCTACATTAGAAGGATTAAAATCAATGCAAACAATTGAACAAGTAGCTAAAAAAAGAGGAAAAAAGGTAGAAGATATCTTATAATATAATATATAATAAAAGGAAAAATAGGGATAAACTTTAGAAGAGTGTGTCCTAACAAAATTGAAGGAGGTGCGAACCGCAATGAAACTAGACGAGTTAAAACCAGCTGTAAGTAAAGTAAAAAGAAATAGAGTAGGTCGTGGTATGGCCTCAGGAAATGGTAAAACATCAGGTAGAGGACATAAAGGACAAAAAGCTAGATCTGGTGGTGGAGTAAGAAGAGGATTCGAAGGTGGTCAAACACCATTATATAGAAGATTACCAAAAAGAGGATTTACAAATATCCATGCGAAAACTTACACAGAAGTAACATTAAAAATGCTTAATTTATCAAAAGCAACAGATGTTACAGCTGAGACACTTTTGGAAGAAGGTATCATCGGAAAAATCAATGATGGAATCGTTATATTAGCAACAGGAAAATTAGAGAAAAAATTAAATGTAAAAGCCAAAAGATTTACAGCAAAAGCAAAAGAAGAAATTGAAGCTTTAGGCGGAAAGGCAGAGGTGGTTTAATTGTTTAAAACGTTACAAAACGCATTAAAAACACCTGATATAAGAAAGAGATTATTATATACTTTATTACTAATAGTAGTGTTTAGATTAGGATGTTATATAACAGTACCAGGCGTAAATAGTATTGCGTTAAATGATGCTATGAGTAGTACACAAGGTATTGCAGGATTAATTGATATGATTTCCGGAGGAGCTTTTTCTAGATTTTCTGTTTTTGCAATGTCAATAAGTCCATATATCACTGCTTCAATCGTTATACAATTGTTAGCAATGATAATACCTTCATTAGAGAGATTAACTAAAGAAGGTGGAGAAGAAGGAAGAAAGAAAATAAATAAATACACAAAAATGTTAACAATTGTACTTGCTTTAATAGAATCAATTGGTATATATTTCGCATATCAATCAAGTGGAATATTTGTTGATAATACATTTTTAACAGGCGCTTTAGTAGTTGTTGGATTAGTAACAGGTACATCTATATTAATGTGGCTTGGAGACCAAATTACAAATAAAGGCGTTGGAAATGGTATTTCACTATTAATCTTTATTGGTATTATTTCAGGATTACCAAGTGGAGTCGTAACTCTATGGAATCTTATTGTAACAAATGGAGCATTTAGCACAACAGGATTATTATTGGCGATTGGTATTGTAATAGGTGCAATTATTTTAGTTGCCGGAGTTGTATTTGTACAACAAGCTGAAAGAAGAATACCAGTACAATATTCAAAAAGAGTTGTTGGAAGAAAAATGGTAGGAGCACAAAATACACATATCCCATTAAAACTTGCTATGGCAGGGGTTATGCCTGTAATCTTTGCTTCATCATTTATGACATTTCCAGCTATGATTATCCAAATATTTGTACCAGATATAGCAAGTCAAACAGGATTTTTAGCAGGACTATATAATTTCTCAATTGCTACATCAACATCAAATGTAGGAATTGGATATTCAATAGCAAATGCACTAGTATATTTATTATTAATTTTAGGGTTTACATTTTTCTATACGTATGCTACATTTAATCCAGCAGAAGTATCAAATAATATTAAGAAAAATGGTGGATTTATCCCTGGAATTAGAGCAGGAAAACCAACAACAGAATATTTATCATCCGTTATTTCTAAATTAACATGTTTTGGTGGATTATTCTTAGCAATTATAGCGATTATCCCTATGTTACTAAGATTTACAAACCTAAACATTGCATTTGGAGGTACATCAATCTTAATCGTTGTAGGTGTTGCTCTAGAAACAGTTCAACAATTAGAATCTTTATTAGCAATGAGACACTATAAAGGATTCTTAGAAAAATAAAAAATAGAAATTGGAAGAGGTTGCCAAAAGCAAATCTCCTTTGGCAACTTTTTTTAATTAATATAAAGAAAAATATAAAAAATAATAATTTTTTCAATATTTATTAGGATATCTAATGTACATATTTAATAAATATTGAAAAGGTTATTCATAACCCTAAAAATAAAGTAAAGGAAGTGTTTGTATGATAATCATTATGTTAGGTGCACAAGGTACAGGAAAAGGAACAGTAGCTGGTATGATAAGTACTGCAATCGGATTACCACAAATTTCAACAGGAGATATTTTCAGAAAAAATATTAGTGAAAAAACCCCATTAGGAATAGAAGCTGATAAATACATATCTAAAGGAGATTTAGTACCAGATGAAGTAACAGTGCCAATGGTAGAAGATAGATTAACATTGGAAGATGCAAAAAATGGAGCAATATTAGATGGGTTCCCAAGAACAATTGAACAAGCAGAAAAATTAGACGAAATATTAAGTAAAAGTGGAAATAAGGTAGATTTAGTTGTAAATTTAGTAACACCAAGAGAAGAATTAATTGATAGAATGTTAACAAGAAGAGTATGTACAAATCAAGATTGTAAAGCAACATATAATACAAAATTAAATCCGCCAAAACAAGAAGGTATTTGTGATAAATGTGGAGCACCATTAAAACAAAGAGCAGACGATTCTGATCCAGAAGCCATAAAAAGAAGATTAGAAATTTACGAAGAAAAAACAAGTCCATTAGTACAATACTATGAGAAAAAAGGCGTATTAAAAACAGAAACCGTTAGTTTAGCAATTAATAAAATGGGAAAAGATGTAGCAGAAGAAATTATAAATTCTCTAAAAAAATAGATGAACTAACATCTACAAATAACAGGAATTGATTTTAATTAAGATAGGATAAAAGTCAAAAGTTGATAGTAATTTGTCAACTTTTGAATTCGCTTTAATCCTATACAGAAAGAAGGTACTATAATGGTAACAATAAAATCAAAAAGAGAAATAGAATTCATGAGAGAAGCTTGCAAGGTTGTTGCATTAACATATAAAGAATTAGAAGAAAAAATAAAACCAGGAATGACTACTTGGGAATTAGACCAAATAGCAGAAAAAACAATGAGAAGTTTAGGTGCTATTCCAGCAGAAAAAGGATATGATATAGGAATTCGTGGAGTACCTAAATTCCCAGCATCAATTTGTGTATCTATAAATGATGAGGTAATTCATGGAATACCTTCAAAACATAAAATCATAAAAGATGGAGACATTGTTAGTATAGATACAGTTGCATTAAAAAATGGATTTAATGGAGATGCTGCAAGAACATTTATGGTTGGAAATGTTTCAAAAGAAGCCAAAAGATTAGTAGAAGTTACAAAACAAGCTTTTTTTGAAGGAATTAAATATGCAAAACCAGGCAACCGAATAGGTGATGTTTGTCATGCAATAGGAGAATATGTTCATTCACAAGGATATTCTGTTGTAAGAGAATTTCAAGGACATGGAATAGGAAGAGAAATGCATGAAGATCCAGGTATACCAAACTATGGGAAGGCAGGTAGAGGTATTCGATTAGAACCAGGAATGACATTAGCAATAGAACCTATGGTAATACAAGGAAAACCAAACATTTTGGAATTAGATGATGGTTGGACAATTATAACAGAAGATGGAAGCTTAGCAGCACATTATGAAAATACAATTTTAATTACAGAAAAAGAGCCAGAAATATTGACAATACTTTAATTATGATGTATAATACAATAGTTATTATGCACAATGGATAAATTTGTGTAAAAAACAGCTCTTTAAGGGGGGATTATTTTGGCAAAAGAAGATGTTATAGAAGTAGAAGGTGTCGTTGTAGAAGCGTTACCAAATACAAATTTTAAAGTAGAACTAGAAAATGGACATCAAATCTTAGCACATATATCAGGTAAGTTAAGAATGAATTATATAAAAATCTTACCAGGTGACAAAGTTAAAGTAGAACTTTCACCATATGACCTAAGTAGAGGTAGAATCACTTGGAGAGCAAAATAAAATAGATAAAAATTAACCCAAATACATATATAAGTTATTTTAGGAGGTGCAAAAAATGAAAGTAAGACCATCAGTAAAGAAAATATGCGATAAATGTAAAGTAATAAAAAGAAAAGGGAAAATTAGAGTTATTTGCGAAAACCCTAAACACAAACAAAGACAAGGATAGTCTTAAAAACATGCTAATAACACAAATTGGATAGCGGCTGTGAAATCAGAAATGATTTACATATCAAATTTGTGTTTATATATATGTCTTAAGAAAGTTTAAAGACTGGGGTAAACACCAGTAGCATTTCACCTTTAAATGGTATTAAGGCAAAACAATAAAGATAAAAATAATTAAGAAAACAAAAAATATTTTGGAGGTGCAAAAACATATGGCTCGTATAGCAGGAGTAGATTTACCTAAAGAAAAAAGAGTAGAGATAGGACTTACATATATCTATGGAATTGGTGTATCAAGTTCTAGAAAAATTCTAGAAAAAGCTGGAATTAACCCAGACACTAGAGTAAAAGATTTAACTGATGATGAAGTGAATAGCATAAGAAAAGTTATTGACGAATCATATAAAGTTGAAGGTGATCTAAGAAGAGAAGTAGCATTAAACATAAAAAGATTAACTGAAATTGGATGCTACAGAGGACTAAGACATAGAAGAGGTCTTCCAGTAAGAGGACAAAGAACAAAAACAAATGCTAGAACAAGAAAAGGTCCTAGAAAACTTGTTAGTAAAAGTAAAAAATAATTAAAATCGATTATAATCGACATCTTGCACATTTTTATTTATTTTTATAAAAACTGCAAGATTAAAAATCAAAATGAATATAAAGTAAATTCTATATAAAAATAGAGATGATTTCACTTAAATAAAGGAGGGAATTTGAAACAATGGCTAATAATAAAACAACTAGAAAACCAGTTGCAAGAAGAAATAGAAAAAATATAGAAAAAGGTCAAGCACATATTCATTCTAGTTTTAACAATACAATCGTAACAATCACAGATGTACAAGGAAATGCAATTTCATGGGGAAGTGCTGGAGAATTAGGATTCAAAGGATCTAGAAAAAGTACACCATATGCAGCTGGACAAGTTGCTGAAACAGCAGCAAAAGCAGCTATGGAACATGGGTTAAAATCTGTTGAAGTATTTGTTAAAGGACCAGGTGCTGGTAGAGAAGCAGCAATCAGAGCTCTTCAAACAGCAGGATTAGAAATTAGTGCAATTAAAGACGTGACACCAATACCACACAATGGATGTAGACCACCAAAAAGAAGAAGAGTATAATTGAATAAGAGTTTGATAAAGATAAAAGTTTAATAAGGGTCAACATAAATTCATAAAGGGAAGGGACATAACTTGTTCTTAAGAGAAATACCCTGTGGAAAGATGTGTTCCCTGACATTAGTTAAGAAAGGAGAAATAAAATGGCAAGATATAAAGATGCACAATGTCGTGTATGCCGTAGAGAAGGACAAAAATTGTTCTTAAAAGGTGATAGATGTTATTCAGATAAATGTAGTATATCAAGAAGAAATTATGCACCAGGACAACATGGACAAAAAAGAGCAAAACTTTCTGAATACGGAACTCAATTAAGAGAAAAACAAAAAACAAAAGCATATTATGGAGTTGGAGAAAAACAATTTAGAAAATATTTTGAAATGGCTTCAAATAGAAAAGGTGTACCAGGTGAAAACCTATTACAAATTTTAGAAAGTAGATTAGATAATGTTGTATATAGATTAGGATTTGGAACATCAAGAGCACAAGCAAGACAATTTGTTAATCATGCTCAATTTGAAGTAAATGGTCAAAAAGTAGATATTCCATCTTACTTAGTAAAACCAGGAGATATCATTACTGTAAGAGAAAACAGAAATGATAATTCAACAATTAAAGCAAATATCGAAGAATCTGCTAAGAGACCAGTTCCAGCTTGGTTAGAAAAAGATAATGAAAAAATGAGTGGTAAAGTATTAAGATTAGCGTCTAGAGAAGATATTGATATTCCAATCGAAGAACATTTAATAGTAGAGCTTTACTCAAAATAATAGTAAAAATTAATTATAAAGGTTTAATACAAACTGTAATGATTTTACTAAAGAAACCTATGAAGTTTGTAAAAAGTTTGAGATACAATCTCGAATATTAGGAGGTAAAAATGATAGAATTTGAAAAGCCAAATATTGAATGTCTAGAGGTAGATGATACAAATAATTATGCAAAATTTGTATGTGAACCATTAGAGAGAGGTTATGGAGTAACAATTGGAAATTCTTTAAGAAGAATACTACTTTCATCGCTTCCAGGATGTGCAATAACAAGTGCTAAAATTGATGGTGTATTACATGAATTTTCAACAGTACCAAATGTTGTAGAAGATGTACCAGAAATTATAGTAAACTTAAAAAATGTAAGACTAAAATTTTCAGAAAATGAAGAAAAGATATTGAGAATAGATCATAAAGGTGAAGGTGAAGTATTAGCAGGAGATATTATTACTGATGGAACAGTAGAAATATTAAATCCAGATTTACATATTGCAACCGTTTCAGAAGGTGGACATTTAAAAATAGAAATGACTGCTGATAGAGGAAGAGGATACAATTCATCTGAAAAGAACAAAAAACCAAATCAAGATATATCTGTACTTCCAATAGATTCTATCTATACACCTGTAAAGAAAGTAAATTACCAAGTTGAAAATACAAGAGTAGGACAAATGGTAGATTATGATAAATTAGTGATAGAAGTATGGACAGATGGTAGCTTAAAAGCTCACGAGGCACTAAGTCTAGCTGCAAAAGTAATGACAGGACACTTAGAGTTGTTTATTGATTTATCAGAAGCAGCTAAGAATACACAAGTAATGATTGAAAAAGAAGAATCTAAAAAAGAAAAAGTATTAGAAATGTCAATAGAAGAATTAGAATTATCAGTAAGATCATTCAATTGCTTGAAGAGAGCTGGTATTGCTACAGTAGAAGATTTAATTAATCGTACAGAAACCGATATGATGAAGGTAAGAAATTTAGGTAAAAAATCTTTTGATGAAGTAACAGCAAAACTACATTCATTAGGATTAGATTTTGCAAAAGAAGATGAATAGAGATAAATAGAAAAAATCGAATGGGGCAACATACATTCGTATGGGGAGGGACATATCTTGTCCCTATAGGAATACCCTTAGGAAAGATGTATACCCTGACAATTAGTTAAAGGAAGGTGAAAAAAGTGGCTACAAATAGAAAATTAGGTAGAACAACAGATATCAGAATGGCAATGTTAAAGACTTTAACAACAGATTTAATTATGCATGGAAAAGTTGAAACAACTTTAGCAAGAGCAAAAGAAGTAAAAGCAATTGCTGATAGTATTATAGCACTAGCAATGAAAGAAAAAGATAACTTTGAAGAAGTGGATGTTAAAGTTGTAAAAGCAAAATTAGATGCTAAAGGTAATAAAGTAACTGAACTTGTAAAGAGCAAAAATGGTAAAGAATACTTAAAAGTTGTTAAAGAAGAAACAACTGAAAAAAGACAAAAAGATATGCCATCAAGATTAAATGCTAGAAGAAAAATTATGAGAAAAATTAATAAAGTAACAGATAGTGAAGGTAATAATGTAGATTTACCAGCAAAACTATTTAATGAAATTGCTCCAAAATATGCAGGTAAAAATGTAGGAGGATATACTAGAATAGTAAGAGTAGGTCCTAGAAGAGGAGACGGAGCAGAAGTTGCTATATTACAATTAATATAATGAATATAAAAAAATAATCCTAGTCCAATAGATTGGAAAAGGATTATTTTTTTGTTTTTATACATAAATGTTTGAGTAACGAATATATAGATAGAACATATAATAAACCATAGGAGGCAATCATATGGAATTTATATTAAATACAATCTTCTGGACATTAGCCTTATATGGTTTATATGAAATTATAAAAAATATCATATATATAAATACATATACAAGATTTAAAAGCAAAGGTATCTATCTAATTATTGGTGTAAAAAATCAAGAAGATATCATAGAAGGATTTTTAAGATCGATTCTATTTAAAATATTATATGGTAGAGAATCATATTTCAAAAATATCATTGTGGCAGATTTAGAATCAACAGATAAGACAAAAGAAATATCTAAAAAATTGTCAAAAGAATATGAATGTTTAAAGGTATTAAGTTGGAAAGAAGCAAGAGATTTGATGGATAATATAGATGAAGGATAAAATTTAAGAATTTATATGGACAGTTACCACTGCTTGATATTTGAAACTATGAACTGTCCTATTGCTTTTTTAAAACTAAAAAATGTCCCAAACAGAAACGTCCCCAATAGGACATTTTTTTATTGAAAACACTTGATTTTTATGCCAAAACTTGGTATAATAGTTAGCGTATTAAACACATAAAGTGAGTTTTTAAGGGTGTGCCAATCTCATTGGTCCTGAGAAACAAAGAACTTTATGGAAGAAATAACAAAAAGGGAGGAATTAAAAATGGCAGTAGTTGCAATGAAACAATTACTTGAAGCAGGTGTTCACTTTGGACATCAAACAAGAAGATGGGATCCTAAAATGGCGGAATACATATTCCAAGCTAGAAATGGAATTCACATCATCGATTTACAAAAAACTTCTAAAAAACTTGATGAAGCATATGCTTTCTTAAAAGAACAAGTTGAGGAAGGAAAAACAGTTCTATTTGTAGGAACAAAAAAACAAGCACAAGAGTGTGTAAAAGAAGCAGCATTAAAATGCGGAATGTACTATGTTGATCAAAGATGGTTAGGTGGAATGTTAACAAACTTTGATACAATTCAAAAAAGAATTCAAAGATTAAAAGACTTAGAGGCAATGGAACAAGATGGTACATTTGAAGTATTACCTAAAAAAGAAGTTATTCTATTAAAGAAAGAAATGGAAAAACTAGAAAGAAACTTAGGTGGAATTAAAGAAATGGACAAACTACCAGGTGTTATCTTCTTAGTAGATCCTAAAAAAGAAAGAATCGCTATCTTAGAAGCTAAAAAATTAAACATACCTGTAATCGGATTAGTGGATACAAACTGTAATCCAGAAGAATTAGATTACCCAATTCCAGGTAATGATGATGCGATAAGAGCAGTAAAATTAATTGCTGATGTTATGGCAAATGCAGTTATTGAAGGTAAACAAGGAGAAAGCTTCGAAGCAGTAGAAGAACAACAAGAAGAAGTGGAAAGCGAAGAAGCTACAAGTATGGAACAAGTGGTAGCAAACGAAGAAGAAAATAAAGAAGTTGAAGAATAATCGTTTTTAATAAAAGAAGAGTAGAGCTTTTCTGCTCTACTCTTTTAAAAATATAAAAGGAGGAATTTATAATGGTAACAGCTAGCTTAGTAAAAGAGTTAAGAGAAAAAACAGGTGCAGGAATGATGGACTGCAAAAAGGTTTTAACAGAAACAGATGGAGATATGGAAAAAGCAATTGAATTATTAAGAGAAAGAGGAATTGCAAAAGCAGCTAAAAAATCTGGAAGAGTTGCAGCTGAAGGGTTAGTAGAAGCCTACATCTCAGAAGATGGAAAAGTAGGAGCAATTGTAGAAGTAAACTCTGAAACAGACTTTGTTGCTAAAAACGAAGAATTTAAAACATTTGTTATGAATGTAGCAAAACAAGTAGTTGAAAAAAATCCAAAAGATGTAGAAGAACTATTAAATCAAGAAGCAACATTTGAAGCAGGAAAAACAGTAAATGAAGCATTAGTAGGTAAAATTGCAACAATTGGTGAAAATTTGAGCGTTAGAAGATTTGCAAGATTTGAATCAAAAGGATTATTAGAATCATATATTCATGGAGATGGAAAAATTGCTGTTTTAATCAATATGGCAAAAGGAGATAAAGAATTAGCAAAAGATTTATGTATGCAAATTGCAGCAGCTAGACCAGAATACTTAAATGAAGAATCTGTTCCAGCAGAAAGAGTAGAAAAAGAAAAAGAAATCTTAAAAGTACAAACAATGAACGAAGGAAAACCAGAAGCTATTGCAGAAAAAATTGTACAAGGAAGAATTGGAAAATTCTTTGAAGAAATTTGTTTAGTAGACCAAGTATTTGTTAAAGATTCAAGTATGAAAGTATCTGAATTATTAAAACAAAAAGATGGAGAAGTTGTAGAATTTGCAAGATTTGAAAAAGGTGAAGGAATCGAGAAAAAAGAAGAAAACTTTGCTGAAGAAGTTATGAACCAATTAAAATAGAAAATATGAAAATGAATCAGTAGAAAATATAACATTTTCTGCTGATTTTTTATTGTAACAGTAGAGAATAGTATTATAATAATCGTTTGGTAATAATTAATAATTGTCATCCTTTTCTTAGAGTTTTTAAGAAAAAATTAAGAAAAAATAGTAAAAATACTGTATTTTTTTAAAATATATGATAGAATATTTCTGATAAAATATATTAAGGAGAGTGAAAAAATTGTCAGAGGCAAAATATAAAAGAATACTATTAAAATTAAGTGGAGAAGCATTAGCAGGAGAACAAAAGACAGGCGTAGATGCGAAAACAATAGGAAAAATATGTGATAAAATAAAAGAAGTTGTAGAAATGGGCGTACAAGTAGCTATTGTTGTGGGAGGCGGAAATTTCTGGAGAGGAAGAAATGGACATGAAATGGAAAGAACAACAGCAGACTATATGGGAATGCTAGCAACAGCGATGAACGGATTAGCTTTACAAGATGCATTAGAAGCAAGAGGCATCCATTCAAGAGTACAAACAGCTATTGAAATGAGAGAAATAGCAGAACCATTTATTCAAAGAAAAGCAGAAAAACATTTAGATAGAGGAAGAGTAGTGATATTTGCTTGTGGTACAGGACATCCATATTTTACAACAGATACAGCAGCAGTACTAAGAGCAACAGAAATTAAAGCAGATATTATCCTATTAGGAAAAGCAATTGATGCTGTATATTCTGCAGATCCAAAAATACAACCAGATGCTATTAAATTTGAAGAAATATCATACTTAGATGTGTTAAATAAAGATTTAAAAGTAATGGATTCAACAGCAACAGCTATGTGTAGAGATAATAATATTCCATTATTGGTATTTGGAATAGCAGATCCAGAAAATATTGTAAAAGCCGTAAAGGGCGAAAAGATAGGAACCATCGTTTCATAAGATAAAATTTTTAATGTAAGAGGAAAAATGAAAGAGGATAGGGATTTGTATGAAAGAAGCCATTTTCTAGATATGAAAAGTGGTGAAAAAGAGTATAGGAAGAAAAAGAAAAAGGAACAAAAGAAACAGGAGTATATAAAAGGTCAAATCATTAATATGTCCATTATAATCGGTGTAGTATTATTGATTTTGATATTTTTAGTATTTTTCTATAAACCCAATATAATTGATTTTTTGGAAGAAATAAAAAGAACATTTACCTATGGAATGATAATTATATTAAGTATAATTACAATTTTGATTATAGCATTTAATATAATAATTAAAGAAAAAAAGATGTTAAGCAATTTATTAAAAATCCTATTATTCTTTAATATCATTTGTTTAATTCTATTTTTCTATATGGAAGCTATTATGGACAATACATATAACAATGAAGCATATTTTGGTGAACTTTATGATACCAAAATAGAAAATAAAACAAATACAGAATATGTAGATGTATGGAAAACACTACTAGCTCAGGAAGTAAAAACAAAAACAGAAAGGGAAATATTTATAGAAGAAAACATATCACAATTTACATATTTTAAGATAAGGGTATATCTCGTATTTATATTATATGTTGTCACGATGATGGCAAATACCTATATGATTTCTAAAATAGATAAAGGTATAAAAGGGCGAGAAATATTAGAGAAAAATGATAAAATTTTATTAAAAGATAAAACAAATATCGAAAAGGAGAGATAACTATGGATTATGAAAATTTAAAAGAAAGAATGGAAAAAACAATCAACAATTTTGCTGAAAAATTAGCAGAAGTAAGAGCAGGGAGAGCAAATCCTGCCATATTAAATAAAATAAAAATAGATTATTATGGAACACCAACACCAATTAATCAAGTAGCTGGAATATCTGTTCCAGAAGCTAGACTAATCGTGATACAACCATGGGATTTAAGTGTTTTAAAAGAAATTGAAAAAGCAATATTGGCTTCAGATATTGGAATTAATCCAAATAATGATGGAAAAGTCATAAGACTAGCTTTTCCTGAATTAAATGAAGAGAGAAGAAAAGAATTAGTAAAAGATGTAAAGAAAATGGCAGAAGAAGCAAAAGTTGCTATAAGAGCAGTAAGAAGAGATGGCATTGAAGAAGCAAAAGCAGAACAAAAAGAAGGGCTTTTAACAGAAGACGAGTTAAAGAATGCTGAAAACGAAATACAAAAAATGACAGATAAAAGTGTAGAAGAAATTGATGAAATATTAGGCAAAAAAGAAAAAGAAATCATGAGTGTGTAAGTGTATAATAGAATAAATTCGATTTATGTACTTAGGAAAGGTCGAATCAGTATGGATTTTAAAGAAAAACTGAAAATGTATCAAAAACAAATAGATGAAGAATTAGTAAGATATGTAAGAAAAGAAAAATGTCCAGAAGAAATATTAAACAAGTCTATGGAATATAGTCTAATGGCAGGAGGAAAAAGGTTAAGACCAATTTTAGTTCTGGCAACATATCACCTATTTAAAGAAGATATAGAAACATGTATGCCATTTGCAGTAGCGATTGAAATGATACATAATTTTTCTTTAATACATGATGATTTACCAGGAATTGATAATGATGATTTTAGACATGGGAAACCAACAAATCATAAACAATTTAATGAAGCTACAGCCATATTAGCAGGAGATGCATTACTAAATAATGCGTACATGGTTATCAGCAAGGATTTGAAGAATTCAAAAAAAGAGGATATATCAAAAAAGATAATCTTATTTGAAGAATTTTCAGAAGCAGTTGATAGAATGATTGCTGGTGAATTTGTTGATACAGAATTTGAAGGTCAGAAGATTTCAGAAGATTATTTAAAATATATTCATAAAAATAAAACAGGAGCATTATTAAAATTATGTGTTAGAATGGGTGCTATACTAGCAGATGTACCCAAAGAGGATTTAGATAGATTAACTACATATGCAGAAAAAATCGGCTTGGCATTTCAAATAAAAGATGATATTTTATCAGAAGAAGGAAATGAACAAATTTTAGGAAAACCTGTAGGAAATGATAAAATATTAGAAAAATGTACATATGTTTCTCAATATGGACTATCAGGTGCAAAAAAAATATTAGAAACAATAACAAAAGATGCAATAGAAGAATTAAAAGTATATGGTGAAAAAGCACAATTTTTAATAGAATTGGCTGACTATATACAAAATCGAAATAAGTAAGAGGGAGAACACAACATGTTTGATAAAAAATATATGCCTAGACATATTGCTATTATTATGGATGGAAATAGAAGATGGGCAAAAGCACAAGGAAAACCGGCTAGTTATGGACACAAAGAAGGTGCAAAAACATTAGAAAATATAGTAAGATATGCAAATAAGATAGGATTAGAATATATAACTGTATATGCTTTTTCTACAGAGAATTGGAAAAGAACAGAAGATGAAGTGAAATCATTAATGTTGCTTTTGCAAAATTATCTTGATGATTATGCTAAGAGAGCAGATACAGAAAATATAAGAGTAAAGATATTAGGGGATATATCAGCATTGTCACTAGGAATGCAAAAAAGCATTCATAAATGTATGGAAAGAACCAAAAATAATACAGGTGTAACATTTAATATTGCATTAAACTATGGGGGAAGAGATGAAATTGTAAAGGCCATAAAAAGCATAGCAAAAGATGTTAAAGATGGAAAAATAGATATAGAAGATATATCTGAAGACATGGTTTCAAATAATTTATATACAAAATATCAGCCAGATCCAGACTTATTAATAAGAACAAGTGGCGAATTGAGATTAAGTAATTTCTTACCATGGCAATTGGTATATAGTGAATTTTTATTTATAGATAAAAATTGGCCGGATTTTACAGAGGAAGATTTAGATAATGCTATTATCGAATATGAAAAAAGAACGAGAAAATTTGGGGCAAATTAAAAGAAGAAAAGGAGTAGTTATGGATATAAAAAGAATCACATCAGGCTTATTAGGATTTCCATTGGTATTAATCGTATTAATTATTGGAAATGTATATGTTGTAGATATCGCTTTAGCAATCATTGCGATACTAGCAATGGACGAATATTTTAATGCAATTGCGAAAATTGCCAAACCAGTAAGATGGATAGGATATCTTAGTTGTATTAGTATAGCACTTATACATGTTATACCAGAAGAACAGTTAGTAACAACTTCTATTTTGGCAATTCCAGTACTATTATTGATATTATTCATACAAGTAATTGTAACAGAAATGAAAACCAGTTTTAAAGATATAGCATATACATTTTTTGGAATTATGTATGTTGTCACTTTACTTATGTTTTTTGCTAAGATAAATGGAATGCAAAATGGAAATATTTTAATTTGGTATGCTATATTTGCAGCATGGGGAACAGATATATTTGCTTATTTTATTGGAAAACATTTTGGAAAGCATAAATTTAGTAAAATTAGCCCTAAAAAATCAATAGAAGGTTGTATAGCAGGAACAATAGGTGCAGTGGTGATAATGCTAATATATACTTATGTAGCAAATACCTTCTGGGGAATGAGCTATTCTTATTTAGCAATAGGAATCATTGGAATTATATTAAGTGTAATAGGTCAAATAGGAGACTTTGCAGCTTCTAGCATAAAAAGATATGTAGATATAAAAGATTATAGCAATTTAATTCCAGGACATGGTGGTATGCTAGATAGAATAGACAGCTTAATATTTTTAGCACCATTTGCATACGTATTATTTATGTTTATATAAAATGTCCTTTTGGGGACGTTTCCCAATGGGACATTTTACTCCCATAATGGAACGTATCATATATAGAGGAGGAAAAAGTTGATAACATTTATTATATCAGCAATAAAAATTATTATATTATTAGGATTTCTAATATTGATACATGAGCTTGGTCACTTTTTGGTGGCCAAACTTTGTAAAGTAAAGGTAAATGAATTTTCTATAGGATTTGGTCCCAAAATTTGGAATAAACAAGGAAAAGAAACAAAATATTCTTTAAGAGCAATTCCTTTACGGTGGATTTGTTAGTATGGAAGGCGAAGACGAAAGGTCAGAAGATGATAGATCTTTTTCTAAAGCAAGTATTCCTAAAAGAATAGCAATATGTGCAGCAGGTGCTATTGTAAATATTATATTTGCAGTAGTCGTATATGCTATCGTAATGGCAACATCAGGTGTATATATTTCTAATGAAGTAGATTCAATAATTCCTGAATATGCAGCAGCACAAGTTGGAATTCAAAGTGGAGATAAAATTGTAGAATTAAATGGAAAAAAAGTGAAGACAAAATATGATTTAGATAAGATAATGAGCAAATCAAATGGAGAAGAAATAGCAGCAAAGGTTGATAGAAATGGAGAAATTCTAGAATTTAATATAAAACCAACAGAAGTAAAATCAAAAGTAACAGGAATGTATTTAGATGAAAAATGTAAGGTCATTACTGTCGAAAAAGGAAGCAGTAGTGAAAAACAAGGAATACAAGCAAATGATGTTATAACAAAAGTTAATAATACAGAAATAAATGGAGATACCAATAAAATAGTAGAGGCTTTACAACAAGAAGGATTGGAAACTATACTTTTAACCGTCAAAAGAGGTAATGCCGAAATCAATATAAAATTCACACCAGATTATGTTTCATCTTATTTTTTAGGTGTTAACATGAAAATGGCACCAGATACATTTCTAAATAGATGTTTCTATGGCGTAATGGAAACAAAAGAATTTGCATTTTCGATTGTAGATAACGTAAAACAATTATTTACAGGAAAAGTAGGAGTAGACCAAATGACAGGACCTATAGGAATTGGAGAAATGGTTTCGAAAACAAATGGATTTAAGGAATTTATATATTTAATGGCATTAATATCTATATCTTTAGGAGTAACCAATTTATTACCAATTCCAGCATTAGATGGAGGAAAGATTTTAATTTTAATTATAGAAGCTATAAGAGGAAAACCAATGAAGCAAGAAAATGAAATTAATATACAATTGCTAGGATTCTCTATATTAATAGCTTTATCTATATATGTTTCATATAATGATATACTAAGAGTATTTTAATGAATCGATATGTTTGTAAAAAAATTGCCAAAAGAGCATTCCTCTTTTGGCAATTTTCTATAATAATTAACAAAATAGAAAGCGAATTTCTTGACTAAAAAAAATGCTAATGGTATAATGTTAATGTCAAAAATTATACAAAATTGTAAAAAGATAACAAGATAAATAAACGAAAGAAATTTAAAGGAGAAAAACAATGAAAAAAGTAAAATTAAAAAATTTTATTTCAATTATATTAATTTTAACATTATTAGCATATAGTTTAATATCATTATTTAATAATGAAACATATGCTGTCTCACAATCAATTAGTTCAGATATAAATGGGATTAATGAATCTTTATACCCAGGATTTAAAGAAAAAATAAAAACATTGCAAGCACAATATCCTAATTGGACTTTTAAAGTGTTATATACAGATTTAAATTGGAGTGATGTTATAGCAAATGAATATACAGGACATGATGTAAGCCCAAGAAATATGATACAAGCAACCAATAATTATCAAGGCCAATGGATTTGTCCAATCTGTTCATATAAAAATGGTAGTTGGAGATGTGCATCACAAGCAGCAATTGAATATATGATGGATCCAAGAAATTCATTAAATTCATCAGATATTTTCCAATTTGAAGAATTAACCATAAATGGCTGTGATATAAACGCAATCAATTCTATGATTAATGGTACTTTTTTAGCCGGACATGCAAATGAAATTGCCAATTCAGCTAATGCAACAAAAATCAATCCATATTATATAGTGGCAAGATTAATTCAAGAACAAGGAAGAAATGGTTCAGCAACATCATCAGGAGCAAGTGGATATTATAATCCATTTAATATAGGAGCAACAGGAAATTCAGATGCAGAAGAAATAGAAAATGCAATTAATTATGCAAAAAATCAAGGATGGAATACATTAGAAAAAGCGATTATAGGCGGAATTAACTTTATTGCAAAAGACTATATAAATCAAGGACAAAATACATTGTATTTGCAAAAATTTGATGTAGAAAATCAATACAATGGATTATATTGGCATCAATATATGCAAAATCTAATGGCTGCACAAAGTGAAGGAACAACATTAAGAAATACATATTCAAGTACAAACTCTATCAGTTCATCACATACATTTATTATACCATTATATAAAAATATGCCAAGCACAGCATGTAGCAGACCAAATGGAAGTAGTGATGCAACCGTATCAGGAGATATCGTAAAAGTTAATTCAACAACAGGATTAAATTTAAGAAGTACGCCAAATGGTTCTGTAATTGGAACAGTAGCTAGTGGTGAAATCGTTACAAGAATTGAAAAAGCAACATCAAAAGTTGCAGGAACATATTGGGATAAAATAAGAAAATCAACTGGACAAGAAGGGTATGTTGCTAGAGAAACCTATGATTATGAGTCACAATATAAATTATATTTATTACCATTAGGTGATGATGGAAATAGTAACAATAATAATAATACAAATAATAGTGGAAATAACAACAATGGAAATTCAGGAAATACGGGAGAAACACCAACAGTCAAAAAAGGTGATGTAAATAGAGATGGAAAAATAACATCAAGTGATTATGTATTGATAAAAAATTATATTATGGAAACAAGTTCATTAGATGATGCTGCTAAACAAGCTGCTGATTATAATGGAGATGGAAAAATAACATCAAGTGATTATGTATTAATTAAAGAATATATAATGAGTAATTAAAAAGGAGATTTTCAATGAATAAAAAATTATTAAAAAGAATCTTATTGATTATAATGTTTACTTTTGCAATATATTTATTTGCAAATCATGTAGATGCAGCATATATATCTATTTCATTAAATAAAACAACAGCTAGTCCGGGAGAAACGATTACAGGTACAATTTCTTCAGATTGCGTAGGAAGAGTAAATTTATCTTCTTCAAATGGTACTATTTCAACAGATAGAGTTTGGATAGAAGGTTCTTCACAAAGTTTTACAATAACAGTTGGAAGTTCAGGAACAGCGTCAATAAGTGCTAGCGCAGAGAATGGCGTAATGTCAAGTAATGGTACGGATGTTAGTGTTGGAGGAGCAAGTGCGGTAATTTCTATTTCATCTTCAAGCCCATCTTCAGGAGGTTCAACATCAGGTAACGCATCCACAGGAAATTCATCTGGAACCTCTACAACAACAGAAAAATCAAGCAATGCAAATTTAAGCAATCTAGGAATAAGACCAAATGACTTTACAGGATTTAGACCTGCTACAACAACATATAATGTTACAGTACCAGAAGATGTAGAAAGTGTAGAAGTATATGCAACAGCTGCAGATTCAAAAGCAAGAGTATCAGGAACAGGAACTAAAACACTTCAAAAAGGTGCGAATGCATTAAATGTTACAGTTACAGCAGAAGATGGAACAACAAAAACATATACAATAAATGTAACAAGAGAAGGAGAAGAAGAACAGACAGAAGAGAATACAGAAGAGCCTGCAGAGGTAAAAAATGGATTATCAAGTATAAAAATTGCCAATTTAGAATTAAATCCTTCTTTTTCAACAGATGTATATGAATATACAGTTAAATATATTGGGGAAGATACATCATTAGACATACAAGCTGTAGCAACAGATCCTAGCTATACAGTAGAAATATTAGGCAATGAAGAATTAAAAGAAGGAGATAATACAATTACAATATTAGTTACAGATGCAGAAGGAAACAATGTAGCTACATATCAAGTAACAGTGAATAAATCACTAGTAGATGAAGAGGCATTAGCGAAAGAAGAAGAGGAAAAACAAAAAGAAGAGCAAAGAAAAATACTTTTGATAGCAGGTGGAGTAGCTATAATTATATTGATAATTGTGATAGTGATTATCATAAAACGTAGAAGAAATAGAGCTTATGCAGAAGAATTTTCAGGAGTTCCATTTGCAGGAATGAATGAAGAAGAAGACTATTATAATGATTATGATTATACTAATGAAGATTATGATGATTATTATGACAATGACAATAATTTTAATGATTATAATGACCAAGAGATACAAGGCAATAATAATTCTCTATTAGAAGAAAATAATGATGATTCACAAATACAAGAAGAAACAAAAAAAGTAAATAGTGCAGATACAGAAGATAACAATGAGCAAGAATTAGACGAAAAAGAAAGAGCCAAAAGAGAATTTTTAAATGGATATAATTCTGATGATGAGGATTATTTTGAAGACGAAAAAACAAGAAGAGGAAGAAAAAGAGGAAAAAGATTTAAATAAAAATAACAATTGTTAATTATAAAATAGGAAATATACTTATATATAGCATAAGATATTTTCTATTTTTTTATTGAAAAAAATATGAATTTTATGCTATAATGAAAAACATGAATAGGAGTAATTATAAAAAAATCATAAATAATTTAATAATCAATATTAAAAAAAGAATAAAAAGTATTCCGCAAAAACTAAAAATAATAATTGTAGCAATCATATTGCTCGTATTAGTTTGTTGGCTAATTTTTGCAATGATTAAAGAAAGCCAAAAACAAAAATATATGGAGTATAATGGAGAAAATTTGAAAGAAAGCAAGTATCCTGGATATAAAGATTTAATAGACAAACTAAAAGAAGAACATCCAAATTGGACTTTCACATTATTTTATACCAAATTAGATTGGAAAGATGTAATCTCAAATGAAGGACATAAAGATAATACAGAATATCCATTAAATTTAATCCCAGATTCTTCAGATTATCCAGAAGATTGGAAATGTGAAATAGATAAGGATAAAACCTTTGATAATGGAACATGGTTATGTGCTTCTGATAAAGCAATTCAATATCAAATGGATCCTCGAAATATTTTAAATGATGACAATATATTCCAATTTGTCGAATTAAAATATGTAGCAGATGCACAGACAAAAGAAGGAATCAATGAAATAACAGAAGGCTCTTTCTTAGAAGGAAATAGCATTTCAGAAGCATTAATACAAGCTGGACAAAATGCTAATCTAGATCCGTATTTTATAGCATCTAGACTTATTCAAGAACAAGGAAGAAAAGGAACAGTACTATCAAGAGGTTGTGAATATAACGATACAATTGTGTATAATCCATTTAATATAAATGCGAAAGGAAATTCACAACAAGAAATTATACAAAATGCAGCAGAATATGCATATGAACAAGGATGGGATACCTTAGAAAAAGCACTAATTGGTGGAGTAGAATTTCTAAAAGAAGGATATATCAATAAAGGACAAAATACGTTATATTTACAAAAGTTTGATATTGTAAAACAAGATGGGAATTTGTATACCAATCAATATATGCAAAATTTATTAGCACCACAATCTGAAGCAAGAAATATGAAAGAAATTTATGAAGCTTCTGATACAATAGATACAGCATTAAACTTTATTATCCCTTTATATGAAAATATGCCAGAGGAAATATCAGAAAAATAACTTGAAACAAAAATATTGTACAGGAGGAATTGACATTATATGAAATATGCGATAAAATTTTTCCTGTACGATATATGCCACTATAGCTCAGTTGGTAGAGCAACGGATTCGTAACCCGTAGGTCAGCAGTTCGATTCTGCTTAGTGGCTCCATTAAATAAAATTGTCGCATCAGATGAAAGGATTGATAAATCAACTGTAGAAGGTTGATTTTTTATTGCTTTTTGTATTAATAAAATAAATTTTAGAAGTAGTAATATTCAATAATTAAGAAAGTTTTTGGCATTATGAATAGTACATATTTATATATCAATTGAAATAAGAAGAGAAGAAAAAAGAAATTACGACAACCGTTAATACAAATAAAGAACAATTTAGTGAAATAGAAAAAAATGTGTCGATTTTTGAATAACACTTGGAAAAAATATGGAAAGATGATATACTATTAATAGAAAAATAAATAAAAGGAGTAGAAAAATGGAAAATATCAAAATCTTTGCCTGTAGAAGTGCAGAAAATTTTACAAAAGAAATCTGTGACTATTTAAACTTGCCAATGGGACAAATGGACATAATGAAATTTAAAAATGACAACACATTTGTACAAATTAAAGAAACAGTAAGAGAACAAGATGTATATATTGTTCAAACAACAACACCTCCAGTTAATGAAAGAGTTATGGAGTTGTTAATAGCAATCGATGCATTTAAGAGAGCATCAGCAAGAAACATTAATGTAGTTTTACCATATTATATTTATTCAAGATCAGATAAAAAAGATCAACCAAGAATACCAGTAACTGCAAAATTAATGCAACAACTATTAGAATCAGCTGGAGCAACAAGAGTAATTACATGTGACTTACATAACCCAGCAATCCAAGCATATTTTAATATCAATTGTGATAGATTATCAGCACAAAATATTCTACAAAAATATTTTAAAGAAAAGAATTTGAAAGATATGGTAATTGTTGCAACAGATGCAGGAAGTTCAAAAAAAGCATATAAATATTCAGAATATTTTGGATGTCCAATTGCATTAATTGATAAAAGAAGAGCAGGCAATGATGATAAGGCTATTGCGACAACAGTAATTGGTGATGTTGAAAATAAAGAAGCCATTATTTTTGATGATGAGGTAGATACAGCAGGTTCTTTAATTGAAACAGCAAAAATCTTAGAGAGATTCCATGCCAAAGAAATATATGCAGGTTGTACACATGGTGTATTATCAGCAGATGCTGTAGAAAGGATTGAAACATCTCCAATAAAAGAGTTAGTAATCACAAATACAATTCCATTATCAGAAGAAAAACAAAAACAAAGTAGTAAAATAAAAGTATTAACTATTGCACCATTATTTGCAGAGGCAATTAAGAGACTAAATGAAGCAAGACCATTAGGAGAATTATTTGTATTAGAATAAACCAATTATACAAAAATCGAATAAAAAGCACAAACCAACGTATATATTAATAAAATAAAAAAAGAGAAATTTCAAAAAATGAAATTTCTTTTTTTGTTAAAATACACATAAATGAAAGAAAATCTTGAAATTAATGGAAATATTCGAAAAAGTATGTTAAAATAGATACGTCAAGTAAAAAATATATACATAATACTAGCATAAAAAAGAAGGGATAGAAAGAAATCATGGGATTTTTTGATAAATTGAAAAATGGATTAAATAAAACAAGAAAATCATTTGATGAAAAAATTAACAATGTATTTAGTAGCTTTAGAAAAGTAGATGAAGATTTTTTAGAAGAATTAGAAGAAATTCTAATTATGTCAGATATTGGAATGGATACGTCTATAAAAATTATTAATCATTTAAGAGAAAGAATAAAAAAAGAAAAAATAGAAGATGAAGAAGATGTCAAAAAAGCATTAAGAGAAGAAATGAAAAAAATATTAGATGTCACAGATGTAGGATTAAAATTGAATACAAAACCTTCAGTTATATTAGTTGTTGGTGTCAATGGTGTAGGAAAAACAACCTCTATTGGCAAGATTGCAAATCGTTTAGCAAAGGATGGTAAAAAAGTAGTAGTTGCTGCAGCAGATACATTTAGAGCGGCAGCAGTAGAACAGTTAGAGATCTGGGCAAAACGATCTGGAGCAGATATTGTAAAAAGAGAAGAAGGGGTAGACCCAGCATCTGTAGTTTATGACGCTATTAAAATCACAAGAGAAAAAAATGCAGATGTATTGATTGTTGATACTGCTGGTAGACTTCATAATAAAAAATATCTAATGGATGAGTTAAATAAAATTCAAAAAGTAATCAATAAAGAAATGAGTGAAGCTGATAAAGAAGTATTACTAGTGATTGATGGAACTACTGGACAAAATGCAATTTCACAGGTAAAAGCATTTAAAGAGGAAGCGAATATAACAGGATTGGTATTAACAAAATTAGATGGTACAGCAAAAGGTGGCGTTGTTATTGGTATTGTAGAAGAAAATAAAATTCCAGTAAAATTTATTGGCGTTGGAGAACAAATAGATGATATGGAAATATTTAATTCAGAGGAATTTGTAAAAGCTATCATATAGTCAATGACAAGAAAGAAGCTAAAGTTTAAGTGAATAATCAAAAATAAGGAGGAATTAGCCTTGGGAGAAGAAAAGAAAGAAAATGTAACACAAACAAACAATGTAAATACAGAAGTAAACCAAAAGAAAAAAAGCAAAGTTAGAATGATATTGGTAATACTATTTATATTGGTATTTGCGATTGTATCATATATACAAACAAGAGGAAGCTATTTAGAATATTTAGAATTAGGAGAAAATTACTTAGATATATTCTACACAAATCTTATATATAAATATGCAATTATAGCAATCAATTTTGTATTCTTGTTCTTTGTGATTTATATGACAAATAGAGGAATCAAAAAAGGACTAAAAATATTTTTTGATAAAGAAAAGAAAGAAATGCCAAAATTATTGAATAAATCGATTGCATTAGTTATTTCAATAATTGCAAGTGTAATCGCATCAAATGTAATGATGCAAAATATAATGTTAGTTATAGGAAATACATCTTTTGGAATAACAGATCCGATATTTGGATTAGATATTTCTTATTATGTATTCCAAAAACCAGTTATTGAGATGTTTGCATATTATTTCTTGGGAATTGTCATTGGGTTAACAATATATATGGCAGCATATTATATCATTGTATTTAATCGATATTTTGATGGTATTGACAGCCAGATGCTAAAAGAAAGTTTATTAATGAAAAAATTAACAAGAAATGTTTTATGGATTATTATAGGTGTTGCTGTAATAACAATCTTAAGCACACAAAATTTAATGTTTGGAAAAATCTTAACAATTGATGATAATATAGAGATTAATGGTGCTGGAATGACAGAATCAACTATAAAATTATGGGGATATATCCTATTTGCATTTGTAATTGTCATTTTTGCATATAGAGCATTAAAATATTTCAAAACAGGTGATACAGGTAAGGTATTAAAGAATTTGGCAGTAATACCAATATATTTAGTATTATTATTTGTTGTTATGGCTGGATTTGACTTGATTTTTGTAAAATCTAATGAATTGGACAAAGAGAGAGGATATATTGCACAAAATATTGAAAATACAAAAAATGCTTATGGATTAGATATTGATGAAGAAAGTATAAGTTATTCAGGAACAGTAACGCAACAAGAATTAAATGCCAATACAAATATAGTTAATAATATACCCATTATAAGTGAAGAAGCTGTATTAACAACATTAAAAAATAATCAAACAAGTACAGGGTATTATACATATAGAACGGCAAATTTAGCAAAATATAAGATTGGAGAAGAAGAAAAGGTTGTATATTTATCTCCAAGAGAAATAACAAGTTCAGATAGAACATATAGTAATAAAACATATGAATATACACACGGAATAGGAGAAATTATTACATCAGCAACAGAAAGCTCAGAAACAGGAAATATAGAATATATCCAAAAAGATGTAGCAGGAGCAGATGAGGTTATCAATATAACAGAACCTAGAATTTATTTTAGTACAGATGATAATGCAATCATTGCAACAAATACAAAAAATAAACAAGAATATGATTATACAGATGAAAATGGTAATGATGTCACATCATCATATAGTGGTAAAGCTGGTTTACAATTAAAATTTTTAGATAGACTTGTATTAGGAATTTATAAAGGAAACATTAATTTAGCTTTTTCTAATGAAATAACAAATGAAAGTAAAATATTAATCAACAGGAATATCATTGAGAGAGCCAAAAAAGCATTACCATATTTAATGTATGATGAAAACCCATATTCAGTAATTAGTGATGAAGGAAAAATATATTGGGTACTTGATGCTTATACAATATCAAGTAGTTATCCATATTCACAATACACAGAAATTGAACATGACGGCGGAACAAGAGATATCAATTATATAAGAAATTCTGTAAAAGTTATCATTGATGCATATGATGGAACGATGAAATTTTATATTACAGATAGAACAGATCCAATTGCTATGGCATATAGAAATATATATCCATCATTGTTTGTAGATTTAGATCAAGAGATTCCGCAAGATATATCACAACATTTTGTATATCCAGAATTTCTATATCAAGTACAATCTGAAATATTAAAAATATATCATAATGTGAAACCAGATGTATTGTATAGATCAGATGATTTATGGGATTTTGTTAAATACAATAATTTAAATACAACAAAATCATCAGGAACGTACCTAGAACCATATTATATATTGGTTAGAATCAATAACGAAGATAAATTAGGATTGGTTCAAATTTATACACAAAACAATAGACAAAACATCATTTCATATCTAGTGGGAACAACAGAAGGCGGTACAAATAAATTAAAATTGTGTAAATTCTCAGCAGATAGTAATATTGTAAGTCCGACACAATTGGATAATCAAATAGAAGAGGATGAAGCAATATCTGCAGAATTAGAGATATTAGAAACTACAGGAACCAGAATAACAAAGAAAATGATAATTGTACCAATAGAAGATACACTATTATATGTTGAACCAATATATCAAACGATGATAAATGAATCAGAAATACCATTATTAAAAAAGGTAGTAGTTGCATCAGGAAATAAAGTAGCAATTGGAGATACACTACAAAAAGCATTGCAAAATCTTCTTTCAAATTCAGCAGTAGATATAGAAATAGAAAATACAGAAGATATAGATGGCGTGATTGATTCTATTATTAAAGCAAATCAAAACTTGAAGGATTCTACAAATAATAGTGACTGGAATATGATAGGAAGCGATATTGAAAGATTACAAACATTAATAGATTCCTTAGAGAAGATAAAGAAAGAAGAAGATGCTTCAAATACAAATAATACAAATAATATAAATAATACAGATAATACAAATTCAATAGACAATACCATAGCTAACGATACAAATCGTCAAACAAATCAAACAGCGAACGAAAATATTGAATAAAAAATATATAAAGAATCCACTCTATAAATAGGTGGATTTTTTATGTCAGGATTTTTTAATAAGATAAAAAATAAAAAGATAGAGCTATTAAATACTTCTATCAATAATTTAATAGAAACATTTCAAAAAACTAATTTTGAAGAATGGACATATATATTTGGAAGCAAAAAAGAAATCATAAAAAGAAATTTAATTGCAGGAATCTTTAGAGGAGTAGGAATTGGAATCGGTGTAACAATTATAACCGCAATTTTAATTATTCTATTACGAAGAATTGTAGCACTCAACATTCCAATTATAGGAGAATATATAGCAGATATTGTAGAAATTGTACAAAGAAGTAGGTGAACGATATTTCTATTGTTCTTGAAAAAATGTGGGGAGAGAATTTCTCGCCCCACATGAGTTTTATCATATATCATTTATTTTTCTAATTTATAAAATACTTTTTTACCTTTTTTCAAAATTGCATAACTTTCAGAAAAATCACTTTCAGAAAGTTGATAATTGACATCAGAAATCTTTTCATCATTTAAAGAAATACCACCTTGTGTAATTAATGTTCTAGCTTGTCCTTTAGAAGGCGCAATTCCTGTTTGGACAATTGCGTCTACTATAGAAATATGAATATCATCTAATTTTATAGTAGGCATATTATCTAAACTACCAGTTCCATTAAATAAAGCATTAGAAGCTTCTTCGGCTTTTTTGGTTTCTTCTTCACCATGAATTAATTTTGTGATTTCATAAGCTGCTACTTTTTTAGCTTCATTTATTTTTTCATCTTTTAGATTTGCTAATTCGTTAATTTGTTCAATAGGAAGAAACGTTAACATTTTTAAAACAGTTTCTACACTACTATCTTCAATATTTCTCCAATATTGATAAAATTCATAAGGAGATGTTTTATTAGGGTCTAACCATAAAGCACCTTTTTCTGTTTTTCCCATTTTCTTACCTTCTTTTGTTGTAAGAAGTTTAAAGGTTAAACCATAAGAATCTTCTTTACCAATTTTTCTAATTAATTCAACACCACCAATGATATTAGACCATTGATCGTTTCCTCCCATTTCAAGTTTACAACCATATTTATTATATAAATATAAAAAGTCATAAGATTGCATTAACATATAGCTCATTTCAAAAAAAGTTAATCCTGTTTCTAACCTTTGTTTATAACATTCTGCAGCAAGCATTCTATTAACAGAAAATAAACTACCGATTTCACGAACAAAATCAACAAATTTTAAATCTAATAACCAATCTGCATTATTCACAATGATAGCCGCATTTTCTCCTTCAAAACTTACAAATTTTTCTACTTGTTTTTTGATACATTCTACATTATGATTAATTTCTTCTCTTGACATCATTCTTCTCATATCTGTTTTTCCTGAAGGGTCACCAATTGTTGCAGTACCGCCACCTACTAAAATGATTGGCTTATGACCACATTTTTGCATGTGACTTGCAACCATTAAAGAAACAAAATGTCCTACATGAAGGCTATCTGCAGTAGGGTCAATTCCAATATAAAATGGAACAGATTCCTTTGCAAATAATTCTTTAATTTCTGTTGGATGTGTTAATTGTTCAATATAATCTCTTTCGTCTAAAATATCAAAAACATTTTTCATCAAATTCATTCCTTTCAAAAATATTTATAAAAATTAATTATATAAAATATAATTTGTCTAATTAAATAAAAAAACGGATAAAAGATTCCGTTTTAAAAACTAATTTAACGTAATTCCATTATTTCCTAAATTACCTTTTTTACCAATATTACCAATTTCTGATTTATATGCTTTGAAATCTTCATATTCTAAAAATCTATTTAAATTTTTTACAGAAACACCGATTTGACCAGAAATTGTATCTAAAGAATCGTTTAAGCCATTTTCTTCTACATAATTTACAAAATTAGAAAATTCCATACCATCCTTAGCACTACACTTTGGACAAACATTACCTTGTGCTACATAAAAGCTTCCACATCTACTACATCTATTAAATTCCATAATATTTTCCTCCTAAACTTTTTCTTTTGGTGATTAAAATCGAACATATTGTATCACAAAAAAACAAAAAAATAAAGAGTTTTATAGCAAAAATTGACAATATATAAAAGATTATATAAAATAAAAAATAGGGAGGAAGAATAAATGAATCAATATATGGAAAATTTATCACCAACAATAAAATCCTATTTTCATATTTTATCACCAGAATTCCCAGAATTTTTATATGAATATATTGATACACCGGAAATGCAAAAACAAGGTGGAATTAGTGTATCTTGCGGAACAATCTATTCCAAATTATTTAATAGATTCTGGTATTCAAGCTTAGACCACAGTGTAGCAGTTTCCTTAATTATATGGAATTTTACCAAGGATAAAAAACAAACATTAGCAGGGCTATTCCATGATATTGCAACACCTGTATTTAAGCATTGTATTGATTTTATGAATGGAGATTATGAAAAACAAGAATCAACAGAAGAATTAACAACACAAATTATAGAAAAATCTAAAGAAATTATGAAACTATTAAATAGAGATCATATAAAAATTGAAGAGGTATCGGATTATCATATATATCCGATAGCAGATAATGATACACCAAAACTTTCTTCTGATAGATTAGAATATACTTTATCCAATGGACTAGGTGCAATAGAAAATTTATGGGATTTAGAAACTGTAAAAGAAATATATCAAGACATAGAAATCCAAGAAAATGAAGAAGGTATTCCAGAACTAGGGTTTAAACATAAAGAATTAGCAGAAAAATTTGTAAATAACATGAGTAAATTATCATGTATATATATCAGTAATAAAACAAAATTTTCAATGCAGCTAATGGCAGATATTGTTAAGAAAATGTATGAACAACATTTAGTTAGCAAAAAAGATTTATATACATTAAGTGAAAAAGAAATTATTCAAAAAATAGAGAATTGTCCAATCAAAAAGCTTTCAAATTGTTTCAAAAAATGGGAGTATGCAACACAAATTAAAGAAAGTGATGAATTACCTCATGACAAATATGCGGTGAATATAAAAGTAAAACAAAGATATATTGTTCCACTTGTAGAAGAAGGAAATCAATTTGTAAGAATTGATAAAATTTCGAAAAATGCAAAAGAAGATATAAATCGCTTTTTAAATTATCAACCAAAAAAATATGCGTATTTAGATTTCAATTTGTAAAATACATCTAAGAAAAGGAAAGAAACAAAAACTAAAACATAGAAAAGAGAGGGAAAGAAAATGCCTGGAAATGCAATAACGATACAAGAAATACTTTCAACAAAGAATATCATTATTTATTTTGTGGTAATAAATATTATTGGATTTTTAATTATGTTTATAGATAAGCAAAAAGCAAAAAGAGGTGCGTGGAGAATTCCAGAAAAAACATTATTTATTATAACAGCATTAGGTGGAGGAATTGGAACAACCGCAGGAATGTATGTGTTTAGACATAAAACACAAAAACTACAATTTATAGTGGGGTTACCGTTTATAACCATTTTAGAAATTATATTAGCCATTTATTGGATATTTTTTTAGTACACTTAAAATGATTTAAGTGTACTTTTTTTAGTATAGAGATAATCTTAGAGGGACAAGGAAAAAGACAATATACACTTTAATTTAAAAAGAAAAATAATTGGTGCACATAATGAAAAAAATAAAGTGGAAAAAAATAAATAAATGAACAAAGAGAAAAATAAATGTGAACAACTTGTGAACGGATAAATAGTATTTTCAGTTATTCACAAAGTTATCCACAATATCCACAGGTGATGAAAGTGGATAAATATTACAAAAAAATAGTTTAACAGATATACATAATGTTTAAAAAGAGATGTATTTGTAATCGATATGAAAAAAGAATGTAATAAAACGTTGCGAAAAATGAAGAAATTGAAAGAAATTTAGGTGAAAATATAGAAAAATAAACAATTTTAAGGAAACGAAATAATACATTTGAAATAAATACGTAATGAGAATGTCATTAGAAAAAAAGCAAAAAAAGGTAGAAAATGTAGAATAATACAATAAAATCACTGTGGATAAAAATGAAATATGTGGATAATTTTACATAGTTAACAACAAATAGACTTTATTAGAATATAATGTATATAAAAGAAGATATTTGTATGGAGATGAAAGAATGATACGTAAAATAAAAAATATGATAAAAAATAAATTATATAGAGAAATGGAAGAAAAAGATATTACGTTAGAAGAGTTAAAACAATTTCAAAATGAAGGTGCTACTATTATTGATGTAAGAAGTTCACCAGAATATCAGGAAGGACATATTGATGGAGCTATATCCATTCCAGAATATGAAATGAAAAAGAAAGTAGAAAACGTATTAAAAAATAAAGAAGCCCCAATCGTTGTATATTGCAGTTCAGGAGGAAGAAGTAAAAAAGCACAAAAGCTATTAAGAAAATTGGGATATGAAAATGTATATAATTTATATAATGGTTACACAAACTATTGAGATTTTTACTAAATTATGTTAAAATGACAATTATCAAGATATAGATGGAGGGAAAATGGATAACAGACAAGCACATATAAGGAATTTTAGTATTATTGCGCATATAGATCATGGGAAATCAACACTAGCAGATAGATTAATCGAAATGACAGGCGTATTATCTAAAAGAGAAATGGAAAGCCAAGTATTAGATAATATGGAAATTGAAAAAGAAAGAGGAATTACGATAAAATCCCAAGCTGTTAGAATGATTTATAAGGCAAAAGATGGACAAGAATATACATTTAATTTAATTGATACACCAGGACATGTAGATTTTAACTATGAGGTTTCTAGAAGTTTAGCAGCATGTGATGGTGCTATTTTAGTTGTTGATAGTAGCCAAGGAGTGGAAGCGCAAACATTGGCAAATGTATATTTAGCAATTGATAATAATTTAGAGATATTACCAGTATTAAATAAAATAGATTTACCAAATGCTAGAGTAGACGAAGTAAAAAATGAAATTGAAGACATTATCGGGATACCAGCACAAGATGCTCCTTGTATATCAGCAAAAACAGGGTTAAATGTAGAAGAGGTATTAGAACGAATTGTAACAGACTTGCCAGCACCTAAAGGTGACGAAACTGCGAAAACTAAATGTCTAATATTTGATTCTTATTATGACAATTATAAAGGTGCCGTAGCCTATGTCAGAGTTATGGATGGAACTGTAAAAGTAGGAGATGAAATCAAACTTATGGCAACGAACAAGACGTTTACAGTTGCAGATGTGGGGTATTTTGTTCCAGGATCTTATATGCCCGTATCAGAAATTAAAGCAGGAGAAGTAGGATATATTGCAGCAAGTATCAAAAGTTTATCAGATATTCATGTAGGAGACACCATTACATTAAAAGACAATCCAGCAGAGGAGCCATTAAAAGGATATAAAAAAGTTACACCTATGGTATATTGTGGATTATATCCAGTAGATGGTAGCCAATACGAAGATCTAAAAGAAGCATTAGAAAAGTTACAATTAAATGATGCAGCTTTAGAATTTGAACAAGAAACATCAGCTGCTTTAGGTTTTGGATTCCGTTGTGGATTTTTAGGTTTATTACATTTAGAAATTATTGAAGAAAGAATTGATAGAGAATTTGATTTAGGATTAATTACAACAGCACCATCTGTTATTTATAAAGTACATAAAACAACAGGAGATGTTATTGAATTATACAATCCAGAAGATTTACCAACACCACAAGAAATTTCATATATAGAAGAACCTTATGTAACAGCTAATATCTTAACACCAAAAGACTATGTGGGAAATATTATGGAACTTTGTCAAAGAAGAAGAGGTATTTATATCGATATGAAATATTTGGATGAAAATAGAGTTACTTTGACTTATGAAATGCCATTAAATGAAATTATCTATGATTTCTTTGATAATTTAAAATCAAAAACCAAAGGATATGCATCTTTAGATTATGAATTTAAAGAATATAGAAGGTCTGATTTGGTAAAATTAGATATTTATATCAATGGAGAAGCAGTAGATGCCTTAAGTTTTATTGTCCACAAAGACAGTGCCTATGATAGAGGAAAGAAAATGGTGGAAAAATTAAAAACGGTTATTCCAAGAAAACTATTTAAAATTCCGATTCAAGCAGCGGTTGGAGGAAAGATTATTGCAAGAGAAACGATATCTGCTATGAGGAAAGATGTTTTAGCTAAATGCTATGGTGGTGATATCACCAGAAAGAAAAAATTACTAGAAAAACAAAAAAGAGGAAAGAAGAAAATGCGTGAAATTGGAGATGTAGAAATACCGCAAGAAGCATTTTTAAGTGTACTAAAATTGGATGATGATAATTAAATTGTAAAAGAAAGTTTTTGAAAAATACTATTTTAACTAAATTAGTACCGTGAGAAGGGAAGAAAACCAATATGAAAAATAATAAAAGAAATAATGAAAACCCAAAAAAGCAAAATAAAATAATGCAAGAAGAAAAAATATATGATGACCAAGTAGAAGGAAGAAATGCAGTTATAGAATTATTAGAAAGTGGCAAAGATATCAACAAAATATTTATTACTAAAGGCGAAAAACATGGTTCTATTAATAAAATTATAGCAATGGCAAAAGAAAGAAAAGTCATTTTGATAGAAAAGGATAAAAGACAAATGGAACAAATGGCACAAAATGAAAATTATCAAGGCGTTATTGCGATTGTGCCACCATTTGAATATTGTGAAATAGAAGATATTTTAGATAAAGCAAAAGAATTAAAAGAAGATCCGTTTGTGCTGATATTAGATGGAATCGAAGATCCACATAATTTAGGTTCTATTATTAGGACTGCTGAAACAGCAGGTGTGCATGGGATTATTATTCCCAAAAGAAGAGCAGCATCGGTAAATAGCACAGTCAACAAAGTATCGGCAGGAGCTGTTCAATATATGAAGATTGCAAGAGTAACCAATATAACAGATGCAATAGAAAAATTAAAAGCGCAAGGATTATGGATTTGTGGAACAGATATTAATACGGACAAATATTACTATAATCAAGATTTAACAGGACCTTTAGGAATTGTCATAGGTAACGAAGGGGCTGGAATAAGTGAAAAGGTGAAGAAAAATTGTGATTTCTTAGTAAAGATACCAATGAAAGGAAAAGTAACATCTTTGAATGCATCTGTTTCAACAGGAATCATTGTATATGAAGCTGTAAAACAAAGGATAAAATAAAAAATAAGGAGGAAAAATTATGATGATGCCAAGAAAAAAAAGAAGAGCAATACTAATTTCAGTAATTCTAGTTATATTCGTAATGATATTTACCATATTTTTCGTATTATACAATACAACAGATATGTTTAAATCAAATGATGTATTATTTCATAAATATGCAGGTCAACTATTAGATAATATAAATACAATGTTTAACGAAGAATACATGTCTGAAATGGAAGAGATATTAAATAACAATAAATTATCTTCAAATACCATTGCTAAAATAGAATATACTGAAAATGGAAATACAGATAATCCCATAAATAATATTCAAATGAATATACAAGAAAAAGAAGAAAAAGTTAGTGGTTATAAGTATAAAGATATCAAGTTGACACAAAATGAAGAAACATTAGCTGGTGTAGAATATATCGAAGATGGAAATATATCAGGCATTAGGCTAAATAGAATCAGGCAATATGTATCAACCAATATAGAAAATAACAATGATAATGAAATATCTACAATTTATAATATTGCTAATACGGACATGAAAGAATTGATAGGGTTTAGCAAGGAAGAATTGGCAACATTAAAAGATAAATATTTGAGAATTATAGCAGATAATCTTGCAAATGCAAGCTATACAAAGCAAGCAGCAATTGTCTTAGAAATTAATGGGGTACAATATAATACCAATTCATATAGCGTAAAAATGACAAAAGAAAAATTTAATGATATATATATACAAATACTACAAGAGATACAAGAAGAAGACATCATTTTAACAAAATTAGAAAATATTGATAACAAGATGAATACATGTTACAATTTAATACAAAATGAAAAAACATCAAATCTTAAACAAGATTTTATAGATAAAATAAATGATAAAATAGAAGAAATACAAAATACAAATATAGGAAATGATGAAAGAACAATTAGTGTTTTTGAAACAGATGGAGTTGCAATTAGTTTATCTGTCGACACGGAAGAAAATTTTGTAGGACTAGATGTGGTTAATACAAATGACAGTAATTTTATAAATTTATTGGGGAATGAAAAAATAGAAGATCAAGAAAAGGAAAACAGCTTTGATCTAAAAATTCAAAAAACGCCAGTAACGAATAATGAAGAAATTGTTATTAATTATAAAGTAGTAGAAGAAGGAAAAGAAACAACCAATGAATGTACAATAAATAGAAAAATGGAAAATGCACAAGCAAATCACAATATTCATATTAGTAGAAGTGTTGGACAAAATACTTTAAATATATCTATAGACAAAGTGATTGATATTATTAATGAGTTTAAGGAAAAAGAAGAATTAGTAGAAAATGAAAATAATATAATGATGGAAAATCTTAGTGATGAACAAAAAGAAATTGTAAGAAATAATATGGAAGGAAATATAACAAACCAAATAAATAATGTATTACAAGTAGTCCCTTTAGAAAATATAAATAATATGTTGGTAAATTCAGGATTGAAAAAAGAAGAAGCAGAAGAAATATCAAGCGAAGGAAGAATTACAGATGCTGAAAGAAATAGATTTAATTCTAATTTTGAACTTTTTGAAGGAGAAAATGTTAATAAAGAAAGAGTAAAAGAGTTGATGGATTTTGCAAAAGGCAATCTAGAAGATATCAGAATAACAAAGTATGAAGAGCGAAAAAATAATTCTGATGAAAGAATACCATTAGAATATAGATTAAGTATAAAGAAAGATGTAGATAATATAGATTTAGCTGAACAATTTGTAAATTATATAGAAGAAAGTAACAAACAAAATTTTTCAATAAGATTAGAATATGATGAAACAACAGGATTGGTAAGCAATATATATATAACAGTAGTAACAAATTAGTAAAAGGGAGTTTAGATGATTTCATAAACTTAATACTAGAATATATGTCATGATAAAATAATATACAATAAATATTTTAAAATGAGCCTAAAATTAGATAATGATAGATGGATATCATAACAAGGCTCATTTTTTTTGAAATATTCTAATGAAATTAAGAAAAATATCCAAACAAAAAAAGGTTTATATTTTTATAGTATATTGTATATCGTTTATAGGACAGTATATATTCTTTTTATATGATAAGAATCTATATAATATGCATAAAATACGAAAAAAAGACATAAAATATTTTAGAAAAAAATACCCAAATTGCAACGCAAAAAAATACCATTTTCAAAAAAAATAAAAAAATTCAAAAAAAGTGTTGACAAAGATAATGGGGTGGTGTATAATAAAATTCGTTCTGAGAGAGAACAAAGAAAAAGTACATTGAAAAGTAAACAATAAAATCCTTTAGAGAATAAACCGAAGC
>ERZ1643251.624-NODE-624-length-48107-cov-6.415883_pt1 | contig 48107 bp, 47 predicted proteins | sample MGYA00579261_ERZ1643251 | MGnify/ENA primary metagenome ERZ1643251 (study PRJEB29033, sample SAMEA4952267) | chicken gut metagenome | biome: Broiler Chicken; feature: Gastrointestinal Tract; material: Caecum | place: Ireland | collected 2018 | study: Broiler... | reverse complement strand
AGCAATCGCAGATAGTGGCTATCTGCGTAGTCGTATTTCCTTTGCTGTAATATAGGAGAATTGCTCTGTAATTGGTCATCTCTGCTACCTTCCTTTATCTTAATATACCATATTTTTTCGATAAAATCAAGTGTTCAACTTATATGGAAAATACTTTTTTTGAGCTTTTTTTAAGCCTTTTTTGACATAAAAATAGGGCTTATCCCGTGACAGGGTAAGCCCTTATATACTATATATAGTACTGTTTGTAATTTACGCCACTATTACTTGGACCTCGGGCTGCGAATATTAGCCTGGGCGACCGTTATAGGTCAGGTGGTCTCGCTGGCAGTAGCCATGACATTCCACTATGCCGCCAATAAAGAGATTGGCTCGGGGCTGAGATACCTTGCGCCCGATGCCGGCATAATCGGGGGCATATACCGCGTGGGGCTTACCGCCGCCATAATGCAGGGGCTGCTTTCGGTGATGATGTTCGGCGTAAACTTAATACTCGGCACGGCGGAGCAGGCAGACCTTTTGCAGGGCGCCTTTGGCGTGTATTACAAGATAATGCAGTTTGCGCTGTTCGCCGCCTTCGGCATCTCCAACACCATAATAACCGTGCTTTCGTTCAACTACGGGCTCAAAGACAAGGCGCGCATGAAGGACTGCATAAAGTACGGTCTTATGATAAGCATCACAGTGTCGCTGGCGATAACCGCGCTGTTTGAAGCCTTTGCCTCGCCCCTGTCGCGCCTGTTCGGACTGAGCACGGCGAGAGCGGAGAAGAGCTCATACGCACTGTCACCCTCGCCGTGCGCATAGGCAGCGCGGGCTACATGTTCATGGGCATAAGCGTCGCCGTGCAGGGCATTTTCCAGGCTTTCAGGTTTGCCGTAAAACCCCTTGTAATATCCCTGCTGCGGCTGGCAATACTCGTCTTCCCCATAGTTTACGCCTTTACGCTGTCACCACAGCCCGACAGCCTGATATGGTGGGCGTTCCCCATAACCGAGCTCGTCACGGCGGCAATTTCGCTTGCGATGCTGCGCGCGACATATAAAAAGGTAGTCGCCCCGCTGCCCGATAAACAAATGCCCGATAAACAAAGCTGAAAAGAAAGCCCCTTTTGAACCACGCAGGCTTACGCGCGGTTTTCGTTATACAAAAAAACGGCGCGCGCAACATAAAGTTGCGCGCGCCGTTTATTTATTTTGTGCCTTAAACTCAATCGTCGTCATCGTCGTCATCGTCGTGGTCGCCGTCGTCGTCATCATCGTCATCGTCGTCGTAGCGGTCGTAATCGGAGTACGACCCGTCGCCGAACACGTAGTGATACTGCCCGTCGCGCACGTAAATGCGGAAGGATGCGTTCTGCCCGTCGATGTCGCCGCGCACGGCTATGACGCGCTCGCCGTCCTCGGTTTCATCCTCGAAAATAAGGGTTTCCCTAAGCCCGTCGCGCTCTATCGTCATGAGCAGTTCGAGTTCGCCCTCCTCCTGCTCGTACTCCACGCGCATGCGCTCCGCCGCGCGCCCGTCCTCGTAGACGGTGTAAATATATTCGTACTCGCTCTCGCTCTGACCGCCCTCGCTCTCGTTCTCGCTCTCGCGGCTGACCTCTATATACGAGCGTCTGTCCTGCGAAGTATAAGCTCTGAAATAGAGCGAGCTCTCCTCTTCGTCCTCCTCGCTCTCCGATGTATAGTTGCCCTCCACGGGGTAACTTTCGCCGCCGATTATGAGCACGCCCTCTATCGAATAATACTCCTCGCGCTCGTCGCCGTTGCTTTCGCCGCCGCGGAATATTTTGTCGTAGTACATGACGTAGGACACGCTGCCGCCCAAAAGGTCGGTATAGCTTACGGTCATGCCGTAGTCGTAACCGCAGTCGCCCGCTATGGCTTCGCCCTCGATATTGCCGTCCGATAAAAGACTTTCGACGATAGACATGTAGCGGTTGACCGCCTCTAACTGCTCGCCCGATAGCTGACTGTCCGAAGAGCCGCCGCAGCCCCCTCTGCGCGCGACGCGAGCACCGAGCCCACCGACACGGCGCCGTAGGCATAGAACGAATCGGAATCTGTTATCTGTTCAAATTTGTTGCCGTCGATGATACCGCCTCCGGGCAGGGGCGTGTCGTGTGTGAGCGATGGCAGGATTATCGCCAGCGCAATTATTATCGCGGCGGCAGCCGCACAAATTGCAATCCATACGTTGCGCGATTTTTTTGCCAGCGCCCCGCCTCCCGCGTCGATGTCCTCGCCGCCGTCATAGCCCAGACCGCGTTTTATATTGTCCTTCACCCTTTCGTCGGGCAGCACGCGGTCTTTGTCCTGACGAAGCAATCTTTTTATATCCTTCATACGCCGCCCTCCCTCTGCAAATGTCGTTTAAGCTTTTTCAGCGCCTCGTTATTCTTCCACGTCACCGTGCCTATCGGCATTCCGAGCATCGCCGCAACCTCCCTGCGCTTATACCCCGCAACCTGGCAGAGCATTAAAATTTCGTATTCGTCCGCCGTCAGTATGCTCGCCGCGACGTCGAATATGTACGGAAGCTGCGTTTCCGTCCCGCCGTATTTATAGCTGTCTGCGTCGAAATCGGTGGGAACTTCGCGCTTGTATTTTTTGACATGATTGAGCGCAATCGATTTGCCTATCGTGCACAGCCACGCCGTGAAATTGGTGCCGCTTTTGTATTGTCCGAGCGAGGTCATGGCGCGCATATAGGTCTCCTGCAATATATCCTCCGCATACATCTTGTCGCGCACGATATACAGCGCAGCAAAATATACCGACCTGTTGGTCTGCTCGTATATATAATCGAAAGCCGAACTGTCGCCGCCTTTCAATCTCTCTATGTGCCGTTCGAGCGCGTGATTGTTCATATTCCTTCCACTTAAATAACAATTTAAAAATAAAAATTGTTGGATAAAATAAAATTTTTTACCCAAAATTTTTGTGTTATTATATTATAATGATAACATTTTAAAGGCGGCGGGTCAATACCGTCCAAAAATTTTTTTTAAATTTGCCAACAATTTGGCTGCTTGCGTTGTTATATAGGTGAAAGCCACAAGACAGTGGATATTAAAATTGCAGGAGGAACTGTTATGAAAAAATTATTTATCGGATTATTGGTTGCAGGCTCTATTGCAGGCGCGGCAGCTCTTACGGCATGTACGCCGGCAAACAGCGGAAACGCGGGCAGCGGCAACGGAAAGTTTGACGACATTACCACAACCTCGTCCATCTTCGCATTCAGCGCCGCGTCCGCGGGAATGATAATATCCTCCGAGGGATATACTGCCGGCTCTGCCTCCGCCGGCCGTTCCGCTTACGCAGCGGCGGTCACCTTAAACGAGGCGAGCGAGGGCGAAGATTTTTCCGACCTTGACAAGTATATGGCGCTCGTCGACAGCCTTTTAAGCGACGACGGGTACAATATAACCGAGGGGGCTTCCGACCGCGAGGGCTACGAACACATGACGAGCATAACTTATAACGACGTTCATGGCGCATCCCATTCGTACGAAATGTATTATAATTTGACCGAAGTCGTTCATTTCGACGACCATGACGACGATGATTGGGACGACCGCGACGACCATGATGAAAACGAAGAACAATACTCCATCGAGGGCGTAATGGTAATCGGCGGCGAAGACTTCGCCATCAGCGGCGCGAGGGAGATCGAAAGCGAGCGCGACGAAAGTCAAAGCCAGACCAAATTATACGTCAACCTCGGCGAGGGCGACTATATGCTCGTAGAACAGGACTACGAAACAGAAGACGGCGAGACCGAGCAGGAATACAGCTATTCGGTCTACCGCGACGGCACATGCGTCGAGCGCAGCTCTTTTGAATACGAAAACGAGCGCGACGAAACCGAAATCAAAATGACCGCCGCAAAGGACGGCAAGAGCGAAGCTTTCTATTTCACGCGCGAAAGCGTGCGCGGCGAAGAAATAATCGTACTCACCACCCGCTCGGGCAAAGATTCGCAGAGCTACTACGTCACGCCCGTAACCGACGAAAACGGCAACGTCACCTACCAATACACCCCCATAACCCGCTGAAAATAACCCGCCGTGCTGAACTTTAAACAATCAACCAACATATTATCTTTCAACATTTAAAGCGCCTAACGCATAAAACATGACGCGCAAAAAAATATAGCGTAAAAATTTATGCAACAATAGTCGCCCGACAAATTACAACAAAATGACTACAATTTCAGAACACGGCATAACGCCAGTAGAGACAACAGTATCACAATAAAAACCCAACAGTCGGGGTGAGTCATTTCACCCCGATTGTTGGGTTTTTTAGAGAAAATTACAATATTAATTTTTTATACCACTTTAATTTTAATAATAATAGTCCTTTACCATAAAATATATTATTTTTTTTGCCATTAACTATGCTTTTAAATGAACATATCCTTATCGCTTTCTTTATATGAGAAAGCCGACAAATACCTTTAATTTTACTCAGCTTATCATCAAAAGTTTCCCCATAACGCTCATCCCTCATAGCATTGCATATATCAATAGTTTTTGAAACATACAAAGCAGCAAAATCACGCGCCCAACTTTTATCATAGCAACGAATATTTCTATACTCTTCAAGCTTATTTATCAATTGTTCATTATTGTCGACCAGCCATTTTTTGTAGCCATGAATTGCCGATTGTTCATTTGGTCTGTAATAGTAAACAACGCTATTTATTCCATATACATGTTTTGCTGCACAATACGCCTGAAAACAAAATGCCGTATCTTCGCTTAAACTTATTCCATCCGGAAATGCAATATCGTTCTCTGTTAAAAAACTTCTTTTATAAAATTTACCCCAACTTGCCCAATTGTTATAATCATCTATTGGAGCAACTGTCTGAATTCTTTTTTTATACTTTGCAAACCGCAGAACCCCACGCGCAAGCAACTCGGAATTAATTGACTTATACTTGCCATCGAAATGGCTTTCAGCATGTTCATCACGGCTATATCCAGCGATAATAATTTCTGCATCGGCAGGAATATTTTTATTGCTGATACAATCAAGTGCGCCGCCAAGCATTTTATCGTCTGCATCCACAAACGTAATCCATTCATTGCGTGCAAGCTTAACACCCTCGTTGCGTGCGACAGATACACCAACCTTACCTAAGCTGACTGCTTTTATATTATTAAATTTTTTGGCATATTCCCGACACAAATCGGGAGAGTTATCGTCGGAACCGTTCTCAACCAAAATAATTTCATCGTTATCACTAATCTGATTCAGAACAGACGAAACGCACTCATCCAAAAATTTCTCCGCATTATGTACAGGAATAATTAAAGACAAATTTACCATACTTATTTTCTAAGATAAAGTTTTTCCAGCTTATCTACCATATTTTTTATATTAAATTTATTAGCCGTATTGCAAGCATTTTTAACCAACTCTTCATATTTTCTTGTCGATAATATCCCATAACAATAATTTATTTGTTTGGCTATTCCTTCGGGCAACACGTCATGAAGCAAAAAGCCATTTTCTCCATCTTTTACAATTTCAGGAATTGCTCCGCGAGCAGAAGCTATACACGGTAAACCAGACGCCATCGCCTCAATCAACGTAATTCCAAATCCTTCATTCCATATCGCCGGATGGATAAAATAATCAGCAGAACGCATTATTTTAGGGATATCTAACCTTACTCCAAGTAAATCAACTGCATCCTCCAAGTTTAACCTTTTGATTAAATATTTTACCTCATCCATATATGAGCCGTCTCCAACAATTGTTAAATGCACAGGAATTTCTTTAACAAGTAAAGCCATAGCTTGTATCAATATATGAATTCCTTTGTTTTCTATTATTCTGCCAACATATAGAAGCTCCATTTTTTGATGTGGTTTACGTCCTATATTACAGCTAAACTTAGTTGTATCTACTCCATTATAAATCACAACTAATTTATTCGCATTAATAGAGAAACTATCCATACAACTATGTTTGACGTATTCTGATATTGCCACTATAAAATTAACGCTTTTTACTTCTCTTTTAATATACCACTTATAAACCCATTCTTTTAGAGGATTTCTTGGCAACATATCTTCAGCTGCACCATGTAAATACATAATAAATTTAATGTGCGGGAACTCTTTTTTTGCCGCTATAAGATGCGCACATGCTATAGGACAATTTGTATGATTGACAATTACATCAATGTTACTTTTTTTTATATAGGTGAAAAACTTTTGTATATCTTTACGCCAATATTTTCTATTTGCGTCTGCTATATAAATTTTCCCTCCGTCATTTAAAATCGAATCAGCAATTCTACCCCCTTCAAATAAAAAATACATATAGTTAGTATTTTCTGAATTATCTGAAATGGCTTTACATAATGTAACAATTCCGCCTGGATCACCAGACAGCTGTAAATGCAAAATATTCAATGCCTTATTCCCTCTTTAATTTATTAAATAATTTTTTTAACCGATTTAAACTTCGCTTACATGTAATGCTTAATTGTTTTGTAAACTTATATGCATTAAGCGCCTTTATATCCCTTGCCGTAATATTATTATAGATATTATTTTTAAAACCATCATAAGTAATAAAAAATCTATCACTCATGTTGTTTTCTTGCTTCATTATACGTTTTTGAATATGAATATATATAAATTCATCACGATTTATTTTCTTATCTATAATAAAGTAACGATAAACATGTCCACAGTTATATTCAAATACTTGGTACTTATAATTATTATTTTTAGGATCAATATTGATATACTGATTAGACAACCTAAACCTGTAATATATATGTGATATATCTGCGTAATCGCGATTTAAATAGCACTTTATATTTTTCTCTTCAAATTTTTTTTGAATCCCTAATGTCTCATCAAATACCATAATTTTATTTGTGGTAAATACATCTTTATAACAAGGATAACCGTTATTCATAAAAATTCTGTTAATTGATGGTGTATTTCTATAAAGTGTCAAATGTCCTAATTGATAAAACTTATCATATTTATTAAGCAAATTATCTGTTAAAAAACTACGAATATCTCCAAATAGCATATCGATATCGCAATTTCCCCAAAAATCATATCCCCTGATTTCGTCTTCAAATATATAGCCATAAGCTGGCTTATAATCACATAACTTATATGGCGTTTCTAACGTTATAGGAAAATCAAACTTCTTTTTTATTTTATCTCTTAGCTCTTCAAAAGAAATATATTTAAATATAATATTAGAAACATGATGCTCACATTTACAATCAGAAAAAATCAAAAAATCGACAGAAGGATTAGCTTCGCATGACTTTAAAAATAAATTAAAGAAACTAGGAAATTTACCAAAATAACAGTTGATTAATATAATTTTTTTCATTACATAAAGCCCTTCCTAAATATAAAAAGTAATCTCTTTAATCTATGCTTAAAAAATTGCAGAGGAAAAATTTTACATACTATTTTATTATATCTTATTCCAGATAAAATGCCCTTAAAAAAAAATCTCTCGCCCCTCAGATAAAAATGATGGATGCTCCAATTGACGATTATTTTTAATTGCATTTACTATATTTACTTTAAATAACTTCAACCTTGTATGCTCAACTAAATGCATGCCTTTATCGGTTTTGCATAAAATTAGCGATATACCCTTAGATTGCTCTTCGTTAGACAAATCACTTCCCCAGGAGTCACCCAATGTTATATCCGAAACGCGGTTGAATTGAGCATACTTACAACTGTAACAATTTTCTGTATAGCAAACCCCGTTTAAAAACGAAATAATGTAACTGTCTGTGACCCCATTGGTAATAATGCCCTTATCACCGTCGCGTACCTGAAATTTATTTTTCTTTCTGAATGCAATATTTTTTATATCTTTTAGTTCATAGCCATATTGCTTTAAAAACATTTGCAAAAGTTGCGGAGACGGTGTACCATGACAAATTAAATCGACTGTATATAAATTATCAACTAATTGCTCTCCCACGAACAATTTTAACGCAGCAACCTGGCAAGGTAAGCCTATAAAAAGGACCTTTTCTCCGTTGTTTAATAGATTTTTAATCTTTTTATATATACCTTGTGGATTGCTTTTTACATATTTTGACCCCGCAAACATACCGATATCTTCTTTTTTATTTGTTACATCAAATAAAAACTGTCCGTCGCGGAATATACAACTGCACACATAGCCGCCATTTTCAACAAAACTAAGCATTAACGCTGTGGCAGCTCCGCCCGAAGAGCTTCTACTGCGAACATCTTCGTCCTCTGCCCATCCCTGATACCACTTTATAGGCTTTGAAAGCTCTAAATTGTTATTGTTCTGGCAAATTTTATGGCAAAGATTGCAATTTATACATTTATCGGCATCAATTACCGCATTGTAGGCGTCAAGACTATCTTTAATATTAATCGCGTTCTTCGGACAAATATCAACGCACGCCATACACCCGGTACATTTATTAAGTTCGCAGACTGTCGTCATTATTTTACTCCGAGCATTTCAGAAAGAACAGCCATCCCTTCTTTTCTTTTATCTTCCAGAACCTGGTTTGCAAAACTAAAATCTATCGGTTTGAAAGCAAGCTCAACGTCACTTTCATCCCGCAACACTCTGTCCGTAAGGCCTGTAAGGCGCAGAATGCTGACATTGCGCGTTGACGTAACATCCGGCAATACTTCTACAAAAGGCGTATTAAAATTAATTGCAAACGCCGTACCATGAAAAGAGTCTGTTATCAGGCACTTTGCATTTTTTATATACGATAAAAAACCGCTTATATCAGGACAGCATTTTAATTTTCCGCTGCGAACACACTGATGAAAAAATGCCGAAACACGTATGAGTGGAATTCCTGCCTTTTTGGCAACAGCTTTGGCATACCTGTCTAATTTCTTATCGTTATGTATCTGATATACAAGGATATATTCTTTATTTATGGAGGCTGTGAAATTGCCCCAATAGCTGCTATCCAACATCAAAGTCGGATCAATTACCTGGGTTGATTTAATTCCCCACGAATTGAGCATTTGAATGGCACTGTCTTCACGAACGGCTATATTATCATATCTTGACAGCCATTTTTGAAAAAACTCCTGAACTTCGTCTGAAAAATTAGTCCGCCCGAAACTCGCAGCAAACGCAACACGTTTATCAGAGTCACCTGTAAAAGACAGACAGTATGCACTGTCATATGTTCCGTCCATCACCGGACCCCACACCTGATCACTGCCGGTCATATACACATCTGCAGCAGGTTTAGCATCTTTCAATTGCCTGATATCCGAATATTCTTTTGTAAGATTCAGATATTTTTTTCGCATTTTTTCGAATCTTTTACCTGCAAAAACGCTTTCCGGCTTGCGGAAAGATAAATATGCAAATCTTTTCAAAAGATTCTTATTAAATGACGGCTTGCGTTTCAGTAGCGTTTTTTCCTGATTACGGTAAGCTTCGTCATCGCGAATATAGTCAATTATCTGGCATTCACAGCCCAAATCTGAAATTATCTTCTGCGTTGCCATCGCCTGCAATAAAGAACCATAATTAGAGATGGCATGTCTTGTAATAACTGCAACCTTCATTCTGAATTTTCCGTCCCCACACATCAATTTTAGTTAAAATTTTTAATGGAAATTAAAGTCAAATTCAAAATCAGGTAAAAAATTTCTTTTTACCCCCCCCCCCCCCCAGGTAAATTTAACTATTAATTTTTTCATTGTTTTTTGCTCCTTAATTTTCAATAATTCTATCTTTACGTCTGATTAAAATATTATATATAAGAATCACGATGGCGATTGCTTTTCATATTTTAACTAAAATTTAGATATGACTTTTTGAACAACCAAAATCGGAAGCATAAGCAATCTTTTTATATATGCCTTTTTGCACCTTCTTATCATCGGTTCATACGATGACAATGATAGATATAATTTTATAAGATCAAAATTTGCTTTATAATCCCAAGGTTTGCCGATTGAAAAATGAATAATTTTTGCTTTATTTACGGCAGCTTTATATATGTTACTTTTTCTCAATTCATATGCTTGGAAATTATATAAAAAATTATTTAAATACATTATTTTATCATGAAAATAATAATTCAGCAAATCCTGATCATTAAAGACAAACCAACTTGCTTTTTCTTTAAGAACATTTAAAATATCCTGCGGATTATACTGTATTCTCATTTTATCCACATTAACTTTTAAAGTCCCTGCATTACAATATATATCCTTTTCAAAACTTTTAGCAAAAAAATCCATTTGGACTATATTTCCACGGATTTCATTACAAAGTGCAATAAGGTATTCCTCGTTCTTCATATCTAAAAGTTCGTGTATATCGCCCTTACAAATCATATCAGAGTCAAGATATAGAACTTCGGCTATATTTTCTTCAATTAGCCAAGGCGAAAACAATCTGAACAGTGTTACAACAGGCCAACGTCCTTCTATCAGATTGATATTGCTGTTATTTAGATTTACGCTGTACTCATAAACGCAGATGCCGTATCTTCTCTCCATGAGTACACGCATGCATGTTTCATTTAACTGCGTACATAAACATATAAAAGAAACATCCTTGTTATGTTTAATTATTGACTCCATTAAATTAACCGACTGGTCAACATAATTAACATCAAAAGTTAACAGCACAACATTATCATTAATGTTAAACAATGCGTTGTTTTTTTTAGAAATCAATTTAAATTCTTCTAACATAGTTTGTCTGTCCCAAATATAAAATTACTTTTTTCTTATTCTGTCTATCAAAACTTTCAATTTATCATAATTTTTATATCCTAAAATTTTTTGTAAAGCAAAAATTATAAAAAAATAAAGCTTTCTCTTTGAATTAACCCAGCTTGCCGCCATATGATGGCATGTACATGTCTTTTCTGTAATTTTAGGATGCCAGTTTTTTACATCAAACCCGGAAAAAACTTCCTGTGGATATACTACCATTCCTTTGCCAAAGCATTGAAATTCATCATTTTCAAAACTAAGCCCATACCTTTCTGAATAACGGCTTAAATGTTCATTAATTGTTGAAGTATCATAACTGCCGTCATCTTGAATAAATTTTCTACCTGCGTATGTATCTAAAAACCCTTTTATGAATTGATTATTTTTTGAACATGCAATAAAAGCTGTTGAAAGTAAATTATTGTATTCACGACTAAGAACTAAATTTTGATCTTTAATGTAACTATCAAATGATTTCAACACCTCAACATCTGTATCAAAATATATGCCGCCATAATTATACAAAGCCCATATTCGCACGTAATCGCTGACAAATGCGTATTTTTTTGCCTCATATGCCTCTTTTACATATTGAACAGAACTTGCTATATCAAAATTATTTTCATTCCATTCAATGATTTCGTAGCCGGATAATTTTTCTTTCCATCCGTCTATGTAGTTTTTCAAATTTTTAGGTATTGGATTTCCACCAAACCAACAAAAATGAATAATCTTAGGTATCATATTTAAAGCAATTATCCCTACGAGAAGCCGTTCTTCAAACTGAATTATCTATTTTACGTTTCCTGAATCAATAACCAGCTTATATAGTTTAAAATTACTTGCTCTTATCGAAGCTTCTAAATCTTTAAGTCTGTCATTTGTCGCCTTATAACCCGAAAAATATTTTTCTATCAGCTCACAAGACAATACAAATATAGACTTCTGAATATTAGCTTTTAAGAATTTTGTCCTTTGATAATTTGTTACTATCTGCGATAGTGTTATATCGTAGAGATATTGCTTATCAACAGGCAGCTTATAGTATTCAATATCGTCCAAAAGCTGGGCGGTAATCAAATATGAGTCTATGCCTTTCGTTGTATTTTTTAAAGACTGCATAATCCCTTTCGGGTTGCGCCTGTACCCATATGTAATATCGGAAACTAAGCCTATTCTTTTGGCTAACGGATAAAAAATGTAAATACCGATTGTATCTTCGAAAAGATACCCTTCGTTAAATTTCAAATTATTAAAGCATTCACTTTTAAATACCTTATTCCACGGAAATCCAAATAAACCAGCCGATTGTTTATTATCATATATAATACTTTCCTTATGGGTGTGAGTATAAAGAATCCCTGTTTCATTAAAGCCATGAAATCCACCCTCAACAATATCAAGATCATATTGATAAGCCTTATCTAACAACTTTTCGATTGTACCGGGCAACATCATATCATCCGCATCGATAAAATAAACATACGGACTGTATAATTCTTTCAAACCTTCATTTCGCCCTGATGAGGGACCTTCATTTTTTATATGATATATCAGAATATTATTCAATGATTTATATTTATCATTTAATATTTCTAATGTCCTATCTGTCGAACCGTCATCAACAACTTTTATAATGAAACTATACTTTGTTTGTTGAGTAAGTATTGAATCAAGACACTGCTCAATATATTTTTCCACATTATAGGCAGGTACAATTATTGTCAAATCATATTTTTTTTCGCCGATAAAATTATTTGCTCCACACCTGTTGTTACGGATTGGTCTGTATTTCTCCAATTCCTTTTGTGCCTGATCAGGCGCAGGCAATTCAACTTTATGGCATCTGTCTTTCAGCTTATTATAAAAAGTTCTACATATTATTGTTTCAAATTTTGAATATATCTTTTTTAAATAGTACATGTTTATTCCTCAGTGAAAAATTGATGTCATAAAATAATCCACCTTTACATTCGCATCAATCATTCTTCCAACGTTTTTCCATCAGCCTAATATATAAAATCGGGAAATTATCGGCGATAAATACTTTAATGCTATTTACATTAAAAACAAATCGTTTCCCGACGGCGTTGCGCAACTCATTACGTGCATGCTTCATATCACTCAACGCCTTGCGTTTTTCAGCGACTGTCCTGTCATTCTTCATCATCGCACGCAATACACGTGAGATACACGTATTCGCATGATTAATGAGGAAATTATTCATTGCTTTAATCAACTCGTCGTCTTTCCATAATCCCTTATTATCTTTTTTATCTATAAAATTATGTATTTCTAAATGAGATGACACATATCCTTCTATTTCACTCTCTCTGCCTATTGAGTGAACTATCGAGTCAAAATTCTGAACATATACATAAAAGCCTCTATGTACTAATTTTATTTTTTTTGCTAAAGTAAAAACTTTTAACAGAAAAATAACATCCTCTCCATAAACTTGAATTTTTTCGTTAAATGTTAACAAACAATTCTTTAAAAATTCTTTTCGATATACTTTTGACCATGCCGCGCCACCGATAAAATAGTCATTGAAGAATTTAAATGTTGCACTCTTATTTCCCGATACAGTCCCAAGGAGTGCTTGTTTATTAGATATATCATATAAATCATTATTATTCCATTCGCTTTTTACATGCGATTTAGCATAACAAAACACATCGTAATCGGGAAATGCTTCTATTTGTTCACATATATCAGCAATATACCCAGGCTTAACTTCATCATCAACATCACAAAATACTATCCAATCACCGCGGCTCAAATTCATTCCTATGTTTCTTGCCGTCGAAAGTCCTTTGTTTTTTTCTTGTTCGAAATAGACAAGCTTTTCATCGCGTATTGATTTTACGATATCCGCCGTATTATCCGTTGAGCCATCATTAATAACAATAACTTCAAAATTCTCTCCGTCTTGATTCAAGAGCATGTCAAGACAATTTTTAATATATTTCTCTCCGTTATAGACGGGGACAATTACACTTATACCATTCTCTTTCATATTGTTTTAAATACCCTTTGCATATATTTTGTTCCAATTAACCCAAATGATAGATTATCTTCCCAATTGCCTCTGCTATCTTCAAATCTTCTTCATTATTAATATCCACAGCTTCATATTTATTTACAACATGAATATATGGTTTACCACCAATCCTGCAATGATATTTTTGTAAAGCATTTTTCGAAATACCATACAATCCGGTTGTTTCTTCAATAACAGGCATCAAATCCTGGCTTCTCGGAAGTACACCTGGCCGATAGTTAATTGGATTATTATTTAGCCAAAAAAATCCTTGATGCGCTACCGCAGTAAAGCATGAATCGAATTCCTCGCTTGACGTTAAAATCTCAAAACATTTTTTTATAGTGGTCGATTGCAAATATGGCGCAGTAGCAAATAATTGAAAATAAAAATCGTAGTCGGGAAACATCTCAAATTGATGCAAAAGTAAATCATTGCCATTTGCTGCATTAGTAGCTAACTCAGGCTTCCTTTCGATAATACTAATATTTTTGCCCTGGGTCCATTCAACGATCTCAGGACTATTAGTATCAACATAAATATCATCAAAACAATTTGCTTCTAGAATGTGTTCTAAAATATATTCATATAATTTTTTTCCATTTAATATCCTAAAATTCTTACCGGGGACTCGTTCCGAGTTTAATTTAATAGGTACAAAAACGGCTGTTTTCATAAAAATTTTCTCCTTGAATTATTTATTATCAAATAATTTAACAAAATCTACTCTTTCAAACACTTCCAATTTTCCGCCACGCGTTGCATTATAAATTCTGCTGTCACTATGTCTTTCTACAAAACTCTTTATTTCTTTATATCCAGAAATAAGTATATCCTCTGTCTCTCTTCCTTTCACATCAACACCGCTGGAATAATCGGCAATTTTACTATACCTTTCTTTTGATGTAAAATTACAATCGGTTCCCAAAAGATAAATTTTTTTAAAGCCCATATAAATAGCAATTTGAATGGCGGCATAAATAACAGTATTACCATTATATATAATTTTGGATGGATCCAAACTAATTTTTTGCCGAAACATGCTTACAACATTTTTTGTCCTTTTATAATATTGTGACTGAGTGTACTCGTAACAAGTTTGTTCAAACACTACTGATTCTATATTGCCGGCATTAAAATAAGGTTCACTCATATAATTATTTTGGTAGAATACTGTATTTAAATAATTTTTTTTATATTCTGATCTTAATGAATTATATACAAAATGATCTGTAATACAATAATACTCTGGTCTCCATTCTGTTTTATCAAAAAACTTTATGCACGAATTTATTCCAAAACAATATTCATGATTTTTATTAAGCGTGTTTATATCTTCAATAGTCAAACTCGGTCCGGTAGCGACAATAAAGCATCTTTCACCATTATGGATATTTTTATATTTTATAAAATTTTTATTTCTATATTTATTAGTAAAAAATTTATGATAAACATACCTTAAAAAAAGAACAAATAGCTCTTTAAATTCCGTAAAACTCATCTTATTATTATCTATGACATTTCTTCTGTTTTTATTTTGCAATTTCATCGAGTAAATCTCCATATTTTTCGATAATTTCTCTTGCGTATTTTTGAGCGTCGAACATGGATTTTGCTTTTTGGGTGGCGGCTTGTCCCATTGCGAGTAAATCTTTTGAAGGCATATCGCACATCTTTTTAATCGCCTCCGCAAGCTTTTCAGCATCTTTTGCGGGGACTATGTAACCCGTGACGCCGTCATCGACAAGCTCGGGCAGACCGCCCAAATTGCTTAACTGCTTAGTACACACATTTATATACAAAAAAATCCTTAAAAAACTATAACGAGCAATACGAACTAAATACAATGACTAAGCAGTTTGCCTACGCTCTCGCCCAAGTCATAATTTGTTCCCATGCTATTAAATTTTTCACGTTCATTTGTTGACAATAAATTATATAGCTTATCGTCAGACTTTAACTTCTCAATAGCTTCTATGAGCTCTTTTTTATTATTCTTAATACACAAAGCCGTTTTTTCATTTTGAACATAATCATATACAGATGGTACATCTGTTATTATTATCGGCTTCCCCATCATCATAGCCTGCGTTATTACAAGCTGTCCTGACGATATGTTGATATCTTTTAATGGAATTATCACGCAAAAACACTTTGATAACATTTCAAAGTATTCATCCCCGTGTTTATCAGTATAAATTTTTATATTGTCCGTAGTATCCACATGTAAATTATCACATAAAATATCAATCTGATACTCCGTCCCCTGTAATGCAGAGATCAAAAAATCGTAATCTCTGTTGCTTCTGCCAACCGATAAAAGTCTGTCACCTTTTTCTATCGAAAACTTTTTACTGACATCTTCTACGCCTAATGGCAGAAATACAAATTTTTCAACCGGCACCTTAAATAAGTTAGAATAATAAACACATTCTTTCGAATTGAAGACAATAAACTTATCTATATATTTACTTGTAACAATATAACTCATGAATCTCTTATATATTTTGCCAAGTGCGCCGCCTTTATCCTTATAAATAAAGGTCATAACTATTAGCGGATGCCTTTTCTTTACATGAAACAACCTGCTATAAAAAGCATAAATCAATCCATAAAATTGCTGCCACGAAATAATTGCATTAAACTTCTTTCTTCGAAAAAACAATGAGAGAGGAAAAATAAAATAATGAAAATATCTTTTTAATTTTGCGAAAAAACTGCCGAATAAATAATTACTTTTGTCACCGATAACTTCCCATTCTCTGCATGTAACCTTTTCAACGCCGATTTTAAAAGAAAAATCGCCGTCAGGCTGAAAATCGGTCAAAATAATATTACGTTTATACCCCCCCCCCCGTGGTTAATTTAACATTCCTATCTTCCATTTTTTATTATCTCCTCATATTTTTCAATAATTTCTCTTGCGTATTTTTGAGCGTCGAACATGGATTTTGCCTTTTTAGTGGCGGCTTGTCCCATTGCGAGCAAATCTTTTGAAAGCATATCGCACATCTTTTTTATCGCCTCCGCAAGCTTTTCAGCATCTTTTGCGGGGACTATGTAACCCGTGACGCCGTCGTCGACGAGCTCGGGCAGACCGCCCAAATTGCTGACTATTACCGGCTTGCCCGCAGCCATTGCTTCCATTATGGAATAAGGCCCGTTTTCGTACCACTCGCTCGGCAACACCACGCAGCGGCTGGCGGCGACTATGTCCTTTAATTCCCGACCGCTCTTAAAGCCCAGAAGCTTTATTTTGTCGACCATTGAAAGTTCTTTTATTTTGCCCTCAACCTCTTCTTTTACAGGCCCCGTGCCGACAATATATAGCGGCAAATCGCAATTGCTCCGCGAATATGCCTCGACCAACGTGATTATTCCCTTCTCCCGGCTTAATCTCCCGAAATACAGAATATAGTCGCCGACCTTATTCACCGCGCTATATTGCGTACCCTGCGGCAGAAAATTAGTCATATGAATTACGGGGCAATCTGCAATTTTTGCTTCGTCTATTTTGCGCTTATAAAATTCCGACGGCGTTATAATCAGATCCATTTTGCGATAAGTTTTTCTGCACTTATAGACATCCGCCTCCATGGTCGCAAGCAGACTTTTAAGTCTGGAATCCTTCATGCAACTCGTCTTAAAGCAATTAATATACTTGCCGTGCAGACATTTTTCGCAAACCTCGCCGTGGTTGAGCATCTGGTAATTGGGGCAGACGCTCTTCAAATCGTGTGCGGTATATACAATGGGAATGCGGTATTTATGCGCGACGTCGACTATCGAACCGGTGAGTTGGCTCTGGAATATATTGAGGTGAATGATGTCGGGCTTTTCGTCGAGGATGAGTTTTTTGAATTTCTTTTTTGCCTCGCGGGAATAAAGCATTTTCAACGCCGTTTTCATGAGCTTAAATTTGCCCATATGCGCGTTGAAATCGACGTTTTCGACAAAATATTTTTCCTGCGGGCAAGGTTTATTTTTATCGTCCTTCATTGAAAAATAAATGACGTCGTGACCGCTTTTTTCAAGCAGTTCACCCAGACCGAAATAGTAGGTTTCCGACCCGCCCTTGATATAATGAAATTTATTGACAAGTAGAATTTTCATTTTTGCGACGACCGAATATTTTTTTCAAACGGTCTTTATCATACTTTTTGCCTACTGTAAAAGGTAAAAACAAATTAAACAGTTCGCTCGGGATAAGCAATATAACAGCTTCTATTAAGGTTATAACTATCGATGTAATAACCGCATATTCATTCAAAAATTCTAAAATTGACAGTTTAGAAAAAATCCAGAACAATAAACTTTGAACTTTGCCATGAAAAGCAAAATAAAAGAGCGTACTTCTTCCTATATATTGTATAAATCTGAATTGCGGCGTGAGCTTTGAAATCAGCATAATAAAAGCAACACCCGCACCATTCAATAAAATTGAAAAGCCATAAAAATCCGCTGAGCCAAATGCCATATATCCTGTGTTTAACACCAAAATCGATATACACAATAACCCGGCATATAATACCACGACGAAGACAAGTAACAAATATTGCCTTTTTCTTGACAGCAGGCTCGCTATCTTATTTTTCTTTAATTTAAGAAAGTATCCTATACCAATCCAGAATAAGCCATGCCCTAACGATTCGATATGCCACGGCAACTGCCCCATAGGGGTACAATACTGCAAAACAATATTTATTATCAACAGACCTGAAACGGCAAGTAAAATACAATATGGTTTATTTTGCAATAACTTAGCAATAGGGCAAAAAACAATACAATACACAAACATTGCCGCGATAAACCACAATTTGTGGCCTTCCGTTCCTACCTGGACAAACAAGTCTATAATCTGACTTCCCGCGCTCTCCTGTTCATTAAACGAAATTACCTGTGAAGATAAAATAGCTATTAACCCAAGCGTGAACAGCGGCACAAGCAAAGTTATAGTTTTGTTCAACAAATATTTCCAAAAGCCACGCTTTGTGCTGTATGTCAACCCTCCCGAAACAAAAAAAGCAGTTAAAAAGAAAGGCGCATAAAAACTGGAATAGAGAGAGGGGAATGAATATGTAGCCGTATTCAAATGGTGTAACATAACAAAAAGCATGCAATAGCCCTTCATTATGTCTATCCAAGAAATACGGAAGGCAGTTTTGTTTTTTATCTCGCTGTCATTACTGACAACATTAACCTCCAAATTGACGTTTTGAACAATATAATTCAATTTGATTCCCCATAATTATTACGATTTCAACGAATAATATCCGAATTTACAGAGGATATTTCGAAAAAATAAACCAACTTTATTTTTATCATATGCCATATCTACACTGCCGCGATTGCCGCTTAAATCGGGATAACATTTAAAGCCATATATTTTCAACCTATTCTCTTTTGCAAGTTCATACCATAAGCGCTCTATAATCAGGTATTTTCCATGCTTTGTTGCTAAAAGATTCTCATAATAGTCTATATCTTTACCCAATACTGCAAAATAGTCTGCTTTTGTAACCTTAAAAAACACAGTTTGAATGATATACCCCATATAGTGCTTGCAGCACGGGAAAATTTTCAATAAATCTAAGGAATGAAGACAAATAGCTTCACTCACGCCTTTTCGCGCACGACGAATAATCTTATCGGAATTTTTTAACAGAACTCTGCCAGTGACTTTATAAATTTCATCACTCTCTGCAACGGCTTTCCCGTTTCTCATGGCGTAGTCAATCAATAAAGCTTCGCCATAAGTTTTCGCCATTATATTCATAAAACCGAGCTGCCTTTCAGACAGTTTCATCGGCAGATATTCAAAGGTCTTGCCGACTGCCTGCGCCATATCTTCATATTTTTTGTAATCAAACTCGTAAAGAGAATTTTCCACAAAAATTATATCGGTAAATGCAGACTCCTGAATATAAAACTTTATGGCAGAGAGATACTGATTTAATCTTAACTGAACTATTGCCTCACAAGAGGTTGTACTAATTTTATTACATTTAAAAGCGCTCGGATCTATCGTCGCCGTCATAATAAGAACATGCCTGGCGCCTTTATCATTTTTCATTGCTGAGAAAAACCTTTTCGTATTCGTCTACGATATGCCGCCAGCTGTATGCCGTGGCTATGCGTGCCTTTGCCTTTGCGCCGAGAGCTTTTATCTGCTCTTCGGTCATATCGTCCGCACTGTCGATAAGCGCCGCAAGATTTCCGTCCTGCTTGTTCCAATACAAAGCCGCGTCCTCCGCAACTTCGCGGTTAAACCCTACATCGAGAAGCAGATTAAGATTTGTATATCCGAGTGCCTCCAACAGGCTGGGGTTAGTTCCGCCGACTTCATGACCGTGAAAATAACCGTAGGCATTTTCGCGCACCTTTTTGAGCAGCTGGTCATCGTAAAGGGTGCCGACAAATTTTATGCGCTCATCCTTATCGAATCCCGTTTTGACCTTTAATTCGTTGAGAAAATCGTCCGAAACATTTGTGATAAGAGCGAAATTTTTGCCAGTTTTGCTCTTCATAAACTCACAAATCATAGTTTCGTAGTTGTTTTCGGGGACGAACCTTCCGACCACAAGATAATATTCGTTAGGTTTAAGCCCCTTTTCATTGAGCCAGGCAAGGAAAGCCTTGTCATCGTCTTTGAGAATCGAAGGCTGTGTGTCCGCGCCGTATGCTATAAATGTTGTCTTCGGGTAATATGCGGCATAACTTTCGCGGATATATTTTTCAATATTCTTGCTGTCGCATATTAGCAGATCGGCATGCTTTACCATAAGTTTTTCGGAATACTTCCAGTACTTTCTTATGGGCGCACTCCACTTTGCGCGCATCCATTCGTGCCCGTCGGGATTTACATACAGCACTCCGCCGAGTTTTTTAATCTGCTTTTTGTAATGGTTTATGAAGGGGCCTATACGGCACGCAAGCACATAAAAGATGGGATGCTTTATCGAAGGACGCGCTTTGCAGTAATCTATGCAGGCTTTGAGCGCCTTCAAATCATAATAAATAGCCTTTGCAGGGCCTATTTCGGGTACTTTGACATTAAAGCATATTGCGCCGTTATATTCGTACCTTGCATTGTCAGAAGCGAGCCTTGCGACGTGGTAATGAATTTTATCGCTCACCTGATTACGCGTAAGCTTTTCAACAAAAGTTTCAAAGCCGCCGTACGCCGCAGGAATGCCCTTGCTGCCGATTATAAAAACTTGTTGCTTGTCGGTTGAATATTCGTCATTGCGCTTATGTTTTTCAAGCGCACGGACTTTCTTTCCTTCAATTGTAATGTAGGACGCATCGTTTGACATGCTGTAACCCCTGATAGTTAAAACTTGAATGTATGGGAAAGCCCCAACCACTTCTGATCTTTTTCCGAAAGATTCAACGGCGTGCCGTCGGGGAGGGTATAACCTTCGGCGCAAGCCGAACCGCGGTAATCGCCGCATATTCCCCACTCTACCGCAATTTCAGGATCGTTCCATGCCAGTCCGCCCTCATCATTTGGATGATAAAAATCATCGCATTTATAGCAGAATTCCGCAGTTTCAGAGCGCACCAAAAAACCGTGCGCGAAACCGCGGGGAATTAAAAACTGTTTTTTATTCTCTTCTGTAAGTTCAACGCCGTACCACTTGCCGTAAGTTTTGCTGTCTTTGCGCAAGTCGACGGCGACGTCGTAAACCGAACCCTTTATGACGCGGACGAGCTTTGTCTGCGGATATTGCTTCTGGAAATGCAGACCGCGCAAAACACCCTTTGTGCTCATGGACTGGTTGTCCTGCACAAAGGTTATGTCTATGCCCGCCTCCTCCATATCTCTCCGGCTGTAAGTTTCCATAAAATATCCGCGGTTATCGCCATGAACTGCGGGCGTTATTATGCACAGCCCCTCTATTCCGCCTACGTTTTTTTCTACCTTAATCTGTCCCATCTCAGAATTCAATCTCCTTTAAATATCTTGAAAGCGCATCCTGCCAGGTAGGCAGAGGTCTGAAACCGTTTTCAACCAGCTTGCTCTTATCGAGCCTGCTGTTGAAAGGACGCGCCGCCTTGGATAAGCCATATTCTGCGGTCGTCACGGGAATTACCTTTGTGGAATAGCCCGCCTGCCTGTAAATTTCGCAGGTGAAGTCATACCAGCTTATATAGCCCCCCTCATTGGTAGCGTGATAGTAGCCGTATTTATCGCTTTCAACCATATCGACGAGCAGCCGCGCAAGGTCGTATGTGTAAGTGGGCGTACCAACCTGGTCGTTTACGACGCGCACCGCATCGCGCGTTTTGCCGACGTTGAGCATGGTCTTTATAAAATTTTTGCCGTTGACGCCGAACACCCATGCTATGCGCACGATGAAATATTTTTCGAGCAGCTGCGCAACGGCGAGCTCGCCTTCAAGCTTGGTCTGCCCGTACACGTTGAGCGGCTTATAGTCCTTGCAATCTGGCTCCCACGGTTTGGTTCCCTGACCGTCGAACACGTAGTCTGTAGAGATATAAACCATTTTACACCCGAGTTTTTTACATACTTCGGCGATATTTCGCGTTCCGCCGGCGTTTATTGCGCGCACCTTTGGGATGTTAGCACCATCTTCCGCCGCGTCGACAGCCGTCCACGCCGCGCAATGCACGACCGCGTCGGGATTGACCTCGGTTATGACAGAATTGACCTTTTGCGCATCGGTTATATCCATTTCCGCGATGTCCACGCCGACCGCCGTATGTCCGCGTTTTTCGAGTTCGTTTACGACGTCAAACCCGAGTTGTCCCTTAACACCTGTCACCAAAACTTTCATTTTTATTTCAGTACCTCGCCCAATCAAATAACTGCATTATACATTCTTATTGCAAATATTTGTAAATCATCTTTTTAATATCTTATAAAATTTATCCATTAAAATTGCACAGCCGTAAAAATGGCATCTTATCAGGTTAACTGCTATTTTTTCTCTCAACGACCATGCTGTATTTGTGCGGGTAAAATCAACCTTAACTCCTTTATCAGGCTTTATTGCAATCTGTTTAAGTTCGCTGCGCTTACCAAAAAAATTTTTCTTATTTTTTATGCTGCAAACTATAGTATAACCGCCTCTCAAAGTGCTTGTATATAAAAAATTTTTAAACTGTTTCAGCTTAGTATTGTCTATATTGAGCCCAACAGCCTTATCATATAGCCATGTATTAAGAGTCGAACGCTTCTTGTAAAAGTTTTGAATATATTTTGGCGTATGCGATTCAGAAATACTGATTATATGCCATTTGTAAAATCCGTCGTCACTTGTTACGATTTTTTCAGCTGCTGATAGGCATTGTACCATAAAAATAAAATCATCTTCAAAATCAACAAATCTAAAAAAGGATATTCTATTTCTTATAAGAAAATCCAAATTGTAGATACAATTCCAGATCGTTGGGCTTATAAATTTGACATTATGCTTAGCAAGTACCTCGTCACATGGAGCACAATGCGTCGTCATAAAATCGGCAGCTACTCGTTTTAAATCGTCCCCATCTATCACAGCCTTACCATAAATATTTCCACATCTTTTTTCTATTTGATTTTTAACGATACAGTGGTCTGCAATTAAAAAATCCGCATCATTGCTATCTAATAGCTTTAAATTTCTTAATAACAAATCCACATCTATGTCATCGTCCTGATCCATAAAAGCAATATATTTGCTATCGGCGAGTTCAAGTCCGGCATTTCTTGCACTTGCAATCCCGCCATTTTCCTTGTGAAGCACCTGAATATTTTTATAACAACTACTTTTTTCTGTTAAATAGTGATAGCTATCGTCTTTTGACCCGTCGTCTATAAAAATTAAGCTATTTTCTGCATTTTGTAGAAAATCTTTAAAGTTGTTAAATATATTGTCTATATATTTTACGCCATTATAAATCGGGATTATTATTGATATCATACCACCACTCACCTGTTTAACCACACTATCACATATGCCGCTATTAATTATTTGAGTGTTATTGATATTTTCCATCTTTTTCCAAAGGTTTTTCTCTATTTATATTTTCCCAAAAGCGTACGCGTTACGGGCGTGCCCGCAAGGGGTTCAATGCAGTTATCTGCAAGAATATTTTGCATGTTTGCCTGCAAGGCGTAAACAAGGTCTTGCCCGAACAGAGCGGAAAGCTTTTCAACCGCCTCCATATATCTCGGCGGGCGCTTTTCTTTGTTGTGCGTATCCGAGCCGAGGCAGTGCACCTGCCCGTGGTCGATCAACGCTTTTATGAGCGCGCACCTCTCTTCGTCGAGGACTGAATGACAATTTATCTGTATGAGACACCCCTCTTCGACGAGCCTGTGGACGAGTTGCGGCTTTTTTATTATTGCGGGATATTTTTCAACATGAGCTATTATTGGTATGAGCCCCGTATCGAGCAACCTTTCCAAACGCCCCCACATATGCTCCGTCCATTGATGTTCGAACGACATTTCGGTGAGGATGTACCGCGTGCTTTCTATTGCGAGCGGGCGAAGCTCAGAAAAATCTGAATTTGCGCAGGTGGAGATGTTGCACTCGCACCCGCGCACAAGTTTTATTTTACCGCCATAAGCCGCTGCAAGCTTTTTAAAAGCGCCTTCCCTGCTTTCAAGAAACTTATCGGTGCCCTTGTTTCTGCCGTAATAATGCGGCGTGAGGACGACGGTCGACACATTCTGACATTCGAGCATACCGAGCAAGTCCAGCGACTGGTCAAGGTTTTTTGCCCCGTCGTCTATACCGGGCAATATATGCGTGTGAATGTCTGTGAAATGCAACTTAAAGCTCCTTCTTTTTTATTTATTGCTGTCCTTCTTTTCGGCTTGTTTATAAGAATATTTGCCGTACTTGCCGTACTTACTGTATCTGCCGCCGTAATAACTTTTGGAAGAAACCGCAAAGTCGTTTAAAATAAAGCCGAGAATATTGCACTTTGCAAATTCAAGCTGGTTGACGACATCCTTTAAAACCTTGTGGTTTGAATACATCTGGCGGGTCACAATAATTACGCCGTCGGTTTTTTGGCCGATTATCGATGCGTCGGACACGAGCGCGAGGGGCGGCGTATCGATTATAACATAATCATAATTTTGTTTGAGCCATTCGAGGAGAGAATCGTACCCGCTGCTGTTTAAAAGAGAAATCGGATTGGGCGGACAATGCATCGTTGCGATGACGTCAAGCCACGATGAAGGATCCTTATATACGATATTTTCAAAATTTGTCTGCCCGCTGAGGTATGCTTCTACGCCCTTTTTGTTATCGGAAGGGAAATAGCGCTTAACGCTCGGCTTTCTGAAATCGCAGTCCAAAAGCACGGTTTTAGCTCCTGATTTTGCGCACGAAAGAGCGAGATTTACGGATATGGTCGTTTTGCCCTCGCCTGCGATTGCAGACGTTACGCAGAATATTTTTCCGCTGCCGTCCTCTTTTTTGGGGATGGCAAATCCTATATTTGTAGTTATCTTTCTGAACGATTCGGTGACTACAAAGGGAGAAGTTTTATCGTCGATTATGTGAATCTTTCTCTCGGAAGCCAAGTCGTTATTCTTCTTTGCCATAATAATATCCTCCCTTTAAGAGTTCTTTATCTTCAAAATCGGGAACCGAACCGAGCACGGCAATGTTGTAGCGCGAAACGAGATCATCTTCTCCCTTTACGCGCTTGTCGGCAATTTCTATAACAGCCAGAACGACAATTGCAACAACCGCCAGCCCGGCGCCGCCTATCAGAGTATACTGCAACACAGACGAGTCCGAAACGGGAGTTGTAGGGACTTCGATATCGTTAGCGAGGTTAAACACGAGCGATTCGCTGCTTCCGGCGAGAATATAATTTTCGCTGATGTATTCCGACAGAATACTGCTCGCCGCGACGAGTATATCATACGCAATTTGAGGCGAATCCGCCGTAGAAGTTATATAAATATAGTTGCCGGCATAGCTAGTGTTGCTGCCCGAAACGGAGAACGAATATGTGAGGCTGGACATAACCTGTCCCTGCGAAATATTATTTCCGCCGGCTTCAAGTTCGTCTGAAACTGCGCCCGCGAAGCGATTCTGCCTGATGAGCGTTACACATCCGCCGAGCATACTTGCGACCCTGCTTTGGTATGAATACTGGTCATCCTGCGAAGAGCCGTCATAGTAACTGACGATAAATACCGCATTTGTGCTGTAAGTATCGTGCTTGGTAAGCGTGGCGATACCAAATCCGCCGACAAGACCGACGACCAGACTGAGGACGACGATCCACCACTTGTGCAAAATGAAAGAGAATATTGCACCCAAATCTATGGTAATTTCTCCTTCGTTTCTTTCTTTTTCCATTAAATAACTCCTTTTTGCTTTTTGCGTAATAAAAATGCGCCGGACACGCTGTGTAACACGTGTTTGCAACGCAAAATTCATACGACACTTTGCTTAATAATTATAACATAACCTAATGCAAATAGCAATAAATTGTATTTATTATGTGCGTGAAAATTATGTATTTTTTAGCAATAGATGTAATTAAAAGCTGCCAGCATAACGGTAAAAATCGCCCGCGGCGGATGACGCGGGCGATTTGGAATTTATGAATTATTAAAAATATGTTTTCTTCTCATACGCATATTCGACCAACATCTCATCTTCATTTGTGCCTTATACGTTTGAGCCAGATCTTTTCGATACCGTTAATTTTAACGAAAGACCATCTTCCGCCGCACTGACCGCATTCCACCGCATGGTCGGACTTCATTACAAACCTCGACCCGCAGACGGGACAGCGCTTTGAATATACCCTGTGTGAACCCTTGAGCATTACCGTGAGCGAATTGACAAAGTCGCGAACGCCGCGGCTGTAAAATTCACCCTTGTTTACGACGTTGACAATGCCGTCAACCTTTGCGGGATAATGAGAAAGCACGAGAACGAAGGCTTCGTCAAAGCCGCCGGCAATCTTTTCTTTGCGGTAGAGCGCCACCTGCTCCTCGGCGATATCCGGCATATATTCCGCGACTTTAAGCGCCACATATGATATATATTCGGGCATTATTACGTTATTTGAATCCGTCCTGTTCATATATACGGTGAGGCCTATTTCGTCGCTGTCGTAGGTGTCCAGGCGGATAAAATAATCTCCCTTTGCCATGACGAGATTGGAACAGCCGTATCTGCCGCCCGATTTGGGGAGCGCTCCGCCGTTTAAAGGGCGATACCCGCACCTGTGCATGGCATATAAAAGCCTTAAAAAAACATTGTTGAACAGCGTGCCGCCCGCGTCGGAATCTATCAAAAGCATACGTCTGAGCGCCCTGTAAAAGAGATAACAGCCGCGGTAATATTCGTCGTGGACAATGATGTTTGTCGCCTGTACCGTTCCCGTCAGGGGAGGGAGTTTGTCGCATTCGGTATAGAGTTTGCTGTATTTAAGGCGGTTTACCCTTTTGAGCATAGCCTCTATACTCTCATAGACGGCAATGGTCTTTTCGTCGGCCGAGGCGAGCACATTTTCGTCGTGCCCCCCTTCCCCGAGTTCGCCCGCCGCCGTGGGGCCACTGTTGAGGTATGAATTGAGGTCGCCGAAAGACATTGAAAGCTCGTTGAGCGTGCCCGCGAGGTAACGCGCCATTTCGTCGATGAGAAGCTTTATAAAGCGGTTTTCATAAATGGCATAATCATCCTCGAAAACGTTGTGATAGACGAGCTCGGGCGCAACTTTTCCGCGCGTACAAGTCCACAGCTTCGGCTCCCTCATCGTCATATTGAACGCCTCAGAATCGACTCTGTTTGCCGTTTCAAGGCGACGAAGCTCCTTTAAGTGCTTGACATGTATGTGCATATGCGCAAACAACGCCTGAATGAGCTTTACAGCCTCGCCGAAACTTTCGAGCCACGAATAGTCTTCGTATATATTGAGTTTACCCGCGTCCCCGTCGGCAAATAGCGACGAAACTGAAAGGCTGTTGCCGTAAGCGTGAACGCGGTCGGCAAAGCCCGCGAGGTATTTTAAAATACTCTTTTCCATGCCGCATTTACATCAGCTTTCTTAAAAGCCTGCGTATCATCCTTTCGGTGGTAACCATTACGCCCGGGCCGTAAACCTGGGTAATGAGCGACTGCAACCTTAAAAGCCCGTCCTTCATATAGTCGTCGAAACGTCCTTCGAGCTTGTGCAGGATTTTGCCCGAAAACATTATATCGAGCGCCTCCTCCTTGGTGCCGCCGAGGGCGACATATACGGGAACGAAAATATAAATCTGATTCATTATACGGTTACCGAACATTACGTCGAACGTTTCGTATACGAACTGCGTGATTTGCAGAAACTTGTTCATGTCGGAAACCGTAAGCCGGTTGACGTTGTCGCGGCAGGCATTTACAAACAGTCCGTAAAGCTGCGTGGGAGCAATCGAAACGGGTTCGGGAGAAGCCGCGGCAGGGACTTTTGCGTTGCGCTCGGCAAATTCAAGCACTATCGCCCTGTCGTAGACCTTATCGGTGATAGTGAAAGTGGAATCGTCTCTGTTAGCCGTGCCTATAAACCACGTATTGAACGGAATGACTACACTCTCGCCTGAAAGTTTTAAAGGCGCCCCGTACTGGGGAACGTGCGACGTGAGGTTGACTTTCCAGTCCTCGATGGGATATTCCATGATGGAGAGGAAATCGGCAAAATAGTACTCGATTCGGGAGATATTCATTTCGTCGAGCACCATTACGTTGAATTTAGCGGGAGTATACGACGCTTCGTACAATTTTTTGAGGAAAGGCGTCTCCTTGAACACGCCGCTGAAATCGTTGTAGAAACCTAAGACGTCGCTTCGATCGCGCCAGGTAGCCTGGACGGGCGCAAAGAACGCGCGGCTGCCAACGTATTCGGCAAAATATCTCGGAAGTGACGATTTACCCGTACCGCTCAGACCTTCGAGGATTATAAGGCGGGATGTAGCCATGCCCGCGAGGAATGAACGGATGAGCGAGAGATCGTAGTAGAGCGAACACTTTTCGGAAAGGAACGCCTGAAAACCGAGTGCAAGCTCGTAAAGGGTGCAGGGCGCCTGTTGGGGTATGGCGGGCTGACGCATACCCGAAAATTTATCGTCGATTTCCTTCAAACCGGGAAAAACAGCATCGCCCGTCGACTGTACGGGAGACGCGGCTCCACCTCCGGCGAGAGATACCCCGCCGCCCGCATTTCTGGTCTGCGTCTTTATGATACCTATAATGACCGTTAACAGAAGAAATACGACGAGAACGGCGAGCAGGAACAAAACGATAAGAAGGAAGAAATATCCGTACAACAGGATAAAATCCCTCAACCCGCCGAACGAAGTGACGAACATTATTATGACGATGAGGAAGAGCAGAACAAATATACCGCCCGAGACAGGGAAGTATATTTTATAGAATTTTTTGCGCTCTACGCCCTTCTTCTCGGCAATCGCAGCCGCCGTGCGGCAGAATACGACTGCAATGGCAAATTGCAGCAGACCTATATACGAAAGCAACCAGGCGCCGCCCATTGCGAACGATATATCTATGCGCGGAACGCTTATCGATTTTATAAGCTCGCTGTACCAGTTATCCTGCCACAACTCGGGGCGGAAAGCCGTCTCCTCGTCAATGAGGTAAAAGCCTATTACACCGCACACATTGCACAACACAAACAAACAAAGGGCGATGACGTTATAGTTTTTTGACAAAAATTTTTTTATATTCATGATACTTTTCTCTCCGACGGTTTTTAGCATACACCGTCATACCGTTATTATTATAACAGTAAGCGCGCTGTTTGTCAATCTATGTCTTAATAAAAAGCTTTTTTCCCTAATTATGCGATATAATGGTTATTAACGAATATTTTAGAGATAATGAATGACTTTTTAACCATTTATTGCCGTTTTTAAAAAACATAAAACTGCCCTGCATGGTTTTTTATGCAAGGCAGTTAAAAAAATGGTTATTATTTGCCGTTATGTTCGGCACATATTTTTTCGTAACATTCTATCGCGCCATCGGTCTGTCCGTCATAAATTTTTTTACCCTTTTCAAGCACGATACACCTTGTGCACAGCTCGCGTATGGTATGCATATTGTGACTGACGCACAGTACGGTGCGCCCCTCCTCTGCAACTATCGCCTTCATCTTTTCGCGGCTCTTGTCGCGGAAAGATTTATCCCCGACCGAGAGCACCTCGTCCATGACGAGGATTTCGCCGTCGAGGTTTGCGGCAACCGAAAAGGCGAGCTTGACCATCATACCGCTCGAATAGCGTTTGACAGGCGTATCTATAAATTCACGACACTCCGAAAAATCGATTATCTTTTCTATCTTGCGCGCAATTTCCGCCTTTTTCATGCCGAGAATGGCGCCGTTGAGGTAGATATTCTCCCTGCCCGTAAGCTCCGGGTGAAAGCCTGTACCCACTTCGAGCATACTCGAAATGCGGCCGTAGTAGCGCACTTCGCCCGCCGTGGGCGCGGTGATGCGCGAAAGTATCTTCAATAATGTAGATTTACCCGCGCCGTTTCTGCCGATTATGCCCACCGTTTCGCCCCGGCTCACTTGCAGACTGACGCCCTGCAATGCGAGAAACTTTTCGGGTTTTGTTTTATCTTGCCCGCCGCCTATTTTGCGATTGGGGTCTTCCCTGTGGCGGATGCGCGCCCAAAGGGACTGCAAATCTTTGCGCAACGTTCCGTAGCCTATGACGCCGAGCGAGTATTCTTTATATAAATTGTCTACCCTTAAAATGTAGTCTTCCATAGTTACACCGTATCGACAAAAGTGCGCTCGGTATGGTTAAAGATGAGCAGTCCTATTAAGAGAATGAAGAGCGTTTCGCCCGCGCTTGCAAGGAGAAATGCTACATGTATACCTCCGCCGCTGCCGAGTATGACGTAGCGGAAAGCCTCCATTACGGGCGCCATGGGGTTGAGCAGAATGAGCGTGTGATATACGCCCGAAAGCGAAGACGCCGCATACACGACGGGCGTAAGATACTTCCACGCCTCCAACCCCAAACCCACCAACCTGCCGAGGTCGCGGTATTTTGCGGTAATCGCCGAAATTATCGCCCCGCAGCCGAGGGCAAGAGCGGCCATTTCAACAACGAGCAAGGGAATTAGCCAGATAAATTCCCACACGGGTTGCACGCGCGCGCCGCACAGCCAATAGATAAAGAGAATAATGACCATGAGCGCGAAGTGCACGAAAAAGCTGAACAGCGCCGTCAGAACGTTGGATACGGGCACGACGATGCGCGGGAAATAGACCCTGCGAAAGAGTACCGCATTGCCTGAAAACGTCGACGAAGTAGACGAAAGACAGGTTGAGAAATACGACCACGCCACATAAGCCGCAAAGTAAAAGGCGAAATAGGGAACTTCGCCGCTCTCTATCTGCGCTATCGTGCCGAAAACAAAACTTGAAACGAGCGCAGATATGACGGGGGCAATTATAAGCCACAGCGGACCGAGTATGGTCTGCTTGTACTGCACCGAAAGATTGCGCCTGACGAAAAGGAATATCAGATCGCGGTACTCCCACGTCTCCTTGATATTGAGTTTAAAAAAACGCTCTTTGGGTCTTATAACCGTCAGCTTGCGATCCTTATCCCCGGGCATTTTACGTTGCACCTCTTTCAGGATTTATCCTTATTAAACGTATTTTTTATGGCGAGCCACGCCTTTTTCAGCTTTCTCTTGCTGAACGGAAAAGCTACAAGGCGCACAATCCAACAGAACGGCAGCAAAAAAGGCAGATATTTGAGAAACGGAAAGCGGATTTTCATTTTATTGTACGGCAAAAAGATAAATCCGAACAGCCCGTCCTCCTCTATCTGATTCGCCACAAAATTTTCCATACTTCCATATACGCCGTTGCGCAAGACAATATCGAAGATCTCGCCATCGACGTCGCCTCGTCTCTCGCCGAACCATTTTTCGGAAATGTCAAGCACATGCTCCTCAAAGCCGTCGAGCTTTGTCTCACGCAGACTTGCGTCAACCTTTGTCCGGTCGATATTGAGGTTTTCGCGCATTACGCGCAAATCGGCATAAAATTTTATTCCCGCACCGCCATGCGTATAGTGATAATAAAAGTGAGCAAGATTATAGACGTAAAAATCATTGTCCGTCATATGCCAAGCGCAGTTATCGCCTTCATCTTTGACTGCGCGCTCCCATATCTTATCGAAATACTTTTTGTACAGCGCGCTTTCGTCCACAAGGTCGCGGTGCATTTCAAAATTAAACGCAGGCAACTTCTGATAAACATCGTGCTCCGAATGGCGGGACGCAAATTTATCCATGCTGTATCCGCGCGCGAGCATGATTTCCCTGACCTTCTTCTTGCGCTTCTTATCGAACAAAATGTCGTTGTCGGTAAACTGGCGCATACCCCTGCGGGGATAGAAATTTTTTATTATAATTCCTTTGAGCGGAAGATATTTTATGCCCGCTTTGTCAAATTCGGCAAGAATTTCGCCGCGCTCCGCATCGTACATAAGCTCTTTTGCGAGAGCCCTGTCCGCACATTTTTTCCATTCGCATAAAATATCTTCGGGGCATTGCCCGCCGCTTTCCACAGAGCGGAACACCGTCGCCTCAACGGCGTGCGACTTAGCCAAAGAGAACAATACCTTCCAGTTTAAATTTTGCGGCGCAGACGGCGGCACTTCGCTGCGGATTGCCGCGCGGAGCAAGGCTATAAGATATTTTCCCTCTGTTTCTATCGGTTGTTGATTTTTTTCCATTTCTTATATCTGTAATAATTTCTTACTTTTCGCAGGGCGCGAAAGACGGCAAATTTAAGCAAAAAACAGCGCAACGACCTGTTTCGACGGCGACGGCGCACATAGCGCAAATACTGTTCATCGTCACATGATATGTATTTACCGCTTTTATAAAAACCCTGTGTTATGCCGATTATCCAATCGTTCGGCACTCTTTCGGCAAAGGTAGTATTGTCGCCGCAGGCGATAAAATAATCATCTTTGACTGAAATTGCCCTGTGAAGAACGTACTGACCGGAAGGTCGCTTATATAGCGGCAAATCGCCCTTGTGCAGCGCACGGGTGAGAGGAACAATTTTGACGAGGTCGTTCGCCTGTTCGAGCATGGGCAGCATACTGCTCCCTTCAACCGCATGAATGACATACCCCTGCTGTTTAAGGGTCTCTTCAATAGTAGCCACAAGCCCTCCCCTGCCGCAAGCGGCAAATGATGTAAAATAAGTATAACACAAAGGGCAACAAAACACAACAGTTTAATAAAAAAAGCCCGAAAAACAAGGCGGAGGGATTAAAATCCCTCCGCCTGAACTTAACAGTACACTAAATTATGCGGTATATACATCATATGCATAAAGTAATTCATTCTGCTGGATAATGATAAGTTCTCCGCCTATATTAAGACCTATCCAACCTTTTACCCAGCGGCTTGAAAGGTTAGCTGTTGATACATTCCATCTGTATCCGTATGAGCCACCAAGATTATCAATCAAAATTCCATTTGAAGCTAACCAACCGTATATTCTAGCATTATCTCCTTCCTTTGAGACAACAGCAGCACCTGTATCCGCACTTGTTGTCCCCATACTATCCGTTGCTGTGATTATTTCTTCACTAGTAAATGAAAGTTCATTATCTTTAAGGAAAATAAAACCAAAATATTCAGAATAATCGCCATGTTTATGAAGCTCATTCTTGAATTCTACATTAAAGTCAAACTGTCCGCGAAGCGCCCCCTCGTAAGGTATAGACAAACTTACAGATTCAGAAAGCATATCAGCAACAGCCTCGTCGCCACCCCACTGCCAGTTGGCATAAAGGTCTATTGAGCCGTTACCAGATGCCAAAGCGGCAAGCACATCTTCGGACGTAAGCGTTATATATTCATCGCCGAGAGCGCCTTCTGACCAGCCTAAGAAATCATAATATTTTTCCGAAATATCGGCAAGAGAGAAGCTTCCGATATTATCTATCGTATAAACGGTACTTTCGACAGCATTTACACGAAGAGGTTCTTCAAGTTCGACATAATGACTAAAATTCATATCCGCATACTCATAATCATAGTAGTTTATGGTATACTCGTTCGGGTTTGCATCTACAACAATATTAACGTCATTTATCAGCATTTCCGAAGGAATTGTATAAACACCTTCAACGCCTTCGATCACCTGACCGTTTACAGTGACAGAAGCGATGTTATAATATTCATCCGCCGTTACCGTAAATGTATAAGGCTGAGCAACAGGATATTCAAATTTGCCTGTGCCGCTGATAGAATAATGCGTTTCTTCCTTGGTTGTATCGGATATGTTGATATAAACCTTTACAACAACTTCGGTGTCTTCGATTACTTCAAGAGTATACTTGCCGTTCGCAGGTTCAAGTTTCGTGTCAGCAGCGTATACCTCAATCTCATCGGAATAGCTTTCGGGGACATTAACGGTAAACTCTATTACCGTTCCTGCCTCAACGCCTGTATGAACATCTTCGCAGACGACGCTGTATCCGTCGGGCGCGGTGAAAGTTACATCATATCCCTGTGCGCCATCTTCTTCGGAATTAACGGTAATTTCGATATTGCCGGTTACCGTAGCGCCGGAGATAGTAATCATATATTTGTTGCCGTTGTTGGAAACGGTAAGCGTGCTTCCGCCGACAGTCGCCGAAACAGATGTAATGTTATAACCGGGTTTAGCCGTTACCGTAAAGGTGAGTTCACCGTTATAATCAACGCTATCGGCGCCTTCGACAGTCACCTGTTCTTCATCATAATTATATTCGACACCGAAAGTGATTACCTGGCAAGTAATTGTCACTTCGATATTGCCGGTAACGTTTGCAATCGTGTAGCTGCCGTCTTCATTGTCGGTAACCAAAACAGGTTCGCCGCCCATTACCGCCGTTACGGAAGCAATATTGTAACCATCGTTGGCAACCACGCCGAATGTGTAATCACCTTCAAAAGCGACAGTGGGATCACCCGATACTTCAAAGTTGCCCTCGTTGAAGCTTACAGAGTAAGTTTCTCTGTTGAGTCCGATATGGATTACCGTATCCGAAGTAATGTTGCTTATGGTATAGAGTCCTTCGCCGTCGGGGGTAAGCACATTGGAAACATTGTTATTGAGGTAAACCCTGTTAAGAACATAGCCGTTATCGACGGTGACAGTGAACTGAACCTGCCCGCCGTGCTGAACGGTAGTCTCCCCTACAAAGTTAACCTGTGCGTGATCGTTTTCTGCTACCGAAACTGTATATGTGCTGATTTCGGTGGTGACGACGATCGTAACATCGCTTGTAATATTTTCGACAGTATATATACCGTCCGAACCCGCCGTAACTTCTTCGTCGTTTACCATGACTTTTGTTACGGTGTATCCTTCTTCTGCTTTGACGGTAAATTCAAGCGTATCGCCGTAAGCTATGCTTTCATCGACCGTAACAGTAGCGTTTTCGGCATTGACGGTTACGTCATATACTATCTGAGATGCCGTTACAGTTATAACAACATTGCCGTCGATATCGGAAATTGTGTAGCTGTTTCCACTGTTTGCAACAGTTACATTTTCGCCGCCTACGGTTGCAGATACCTTAACATTTTCATAACCGGTATTTGCATTGACCGTAAATGTAAGATCTTCACCGTAAGCAATTTCCTGACCGTCGGTAATGCCGTTTACGGTTGCATTTGTCGCGTTGACATCTACCGTATATTCTATAAGTTTAGTGGTGACTATTATAATGACGTCGCCGGTGACATTGGGAATAGAGTATGTATCCCCGTCCATAACAACTTCTATATCTTTGCCTGCCATTTTAGCATCTACAAGCGCAATCTCGTAACCATCTGTTGCCGAAACCGTGAACGAAATCTCAGCGCCGTGGTTAACTTTCTGCCCGTCTGTAACGCCGTTTACCGTGGCATTTGTAGCATCTATTTCAACGTTATAAGTTTTTTGAGCCGCATTAACGGTTATTACGACATCGCCCGTCACATCGGAAACGGTGTATTTATTTCCTTCATTTGTGACGCTTGCATTTTCACCGCCGACTGTTGCCGTTACGGAAGAGATTTCATAACCGTTTTCAGTCGTTACAGTGAATGTGAGGTCTTCACCGTGAAGAACGCTTTCAGCAACTTTAACATCGGCATTCTGAGCATTGACCGTAACAGTATAGCTTATCTTAGATGCAACTACCGTTACAACAACGTTACCCGTAACGTTAACGATGGTATACTCATTGCCGTTGCTTGCGGGTGTCACGCTTTCTCCGCCGACAGTCGCCGTTACGGAAGAGATTTCATAGCCTGTTTCTGCCGTTACGGTGAATGTGAGCGAAGCGCCTTCTTCTACACTTTCAGCGCCCTCAACAGTTGCGCCCGTGACGTCGGCATACTCAACGGTGTACGTTGTTACGGGAAGAGCTTCGGCGTCTACAGTAACAACTATGTCTCCCGTGACAGACTCACCGGCAATGGTGTATGTATTGCCGCTTTGATCAAGCTCTACATCCTCTCCGCCGACCGTTGCAGTTACAGAAGTCAGCTTGTAATCTGTCTTTGCCTGGGCCGTAAACGAAAAGCTTTCGCCTTCGGTTGCCTCGTCAGACCCCGTTATCGTGCTTTCGGTCTGGTCGTAATTATAGGTTACGCTGTATGTAGCCGCTGTGCTGCCGCCGCAGTTGCCGGCGCAGCCCGCAAGCACTACAAACGCACCCATTGCAAATACAAGGCAAAAAGCTACCATTAAACGGATAATTAAACTTTTCTTACCCCTTTGCATTGATTCTTTCCTCCTAAAATATATTGGGTATCTACCCATATTTTTCTAAAATTATATCATATGGCTTTGAGATAGTCAAGTACTCAATCAAATTTTTAACATATTTAAAAAAAATTTAACAATTTGCACACTTAGATACAAAAATTTTATCAGTTTGACATTACCGTGAGCAATAAAATACATTCGGCAGCACATATACAGCAATTAAACAACAGGCAGAAACATCAAAAAACGTAATGTCCGAAAAGGGAATTTAAACAATTATGCCATTTCGACTAAGTGAGCGAAGCGAACGCATGAAGAAATCTCTTTGAATAACGGCTCATTTTTGTTGAGATTTCTCCGCTCGCTATCGCTCGGTCGAAATGACAGATACTAAATACGCCCTTTTCGGAAACTCCGTATCAAAAAACCCTTCCGCATCGGCGAAAGGGCAAAAAACATAATATTTAGTTCAATATATTCCTGTCATTACTCGTCTAACCAGCCCGCTTTGCGGAGCTGACCGAGAACTTTTTCAATATTTTTTGTCGCCTCTTCCTCGGTTACGTCATATTCTTCCATAAGAGAGGCGGCAAGTTTTTTTTCATTCGTCTTCTTGCGCAGCGCATTGACAATAAACGCAGAGGTTGCGTTCATCTGAACCATTCCGCTGAAATTTTTTCCGGCTTTACCCGTGGCAACGGCGACATATTCGCCGTCTACTTCCGAAACAAAAACATTAGGTAATAATTTCATGGTTATTCTCCCTCGCTCATAGTTTTGTACGACATCTCCGCCGCCTCGCGCGAGATATTGCACTGCATAACGTACAGCGGAACGGACGAACAGAGTTTGCCGGCGACATTCATGACCTCGCCGAAATTTTTTTCGTTTCGGCTGTAAAAAATCTGTCTGCAAAGGCGAGGCAGCGCCTCGCGCGGAGCAATGCGCTTAATATGATTTTCGGCGCCCTGTTCAAGGAAACAGATACCCTTTATAGGTCGGGATATGTTTGAACTAAGGCGGTGTTTGCCGTTCCACGGCGAACCGTAAACATAAGGCACGCCGTCTTTAAATCTGACAAACGGCTTGTCGTCGTTAACCATTTCCGTCCTGTCGCCCAGCATCTCCCGCCAGAGCCTTGCATGGGTAGATTTTCCCGTACCCGAAGGCGCGGCAAAAAGATATGCCTGTCCGTCGACAGCTATCGCCGAGCAATGAAAGAGTATCACGCCGTATTCTGCGGCTTTAATGCAGAATTTACGGGCAACGGCAGTCGTTTCGTGGTACCAGTCGGGCGCGTCCTTTGCTTCTACCGCAACAGCCTTTTCGTAGCGTATATCACGCCCGTTTATTGAGATTTTGAAATCAGGCTTGCTTTTGCTTATGTATTCCGCGGCAAAATTTTTAAATTGACTGTGATTATATCCAACGAACACATTAAGTTCCGCAAACGAAAAAACACAATTTTTTCTTAAAAAAATCATTATAATTCAAGCATTTCAAAAATAAAAATATGAGGGTAGTCCTTTCACAAAAAAACAACCCTCATTTCATCTCTATCTTTACCGATAAAAAAATTTAATCTTCTGTTTGACTTCCGCCATCTCCAGGATATGTCGTACCACCTTCACTCGACCATTCAGAAGTAACAATAATATCATCACCTAATTCGATTAATTCTATTTTGCACTCTTCAAAGGGCTTTTTTTCAAGATTTTTCATAATAAAAAACTCCTTATCATGCTCCTTAAATTCACTCTTTATATAAGTATAATACAAAGCGCGAAATTTGTCAACCGTTTATACCAAAAAATTAAACACTTTTCAGTCCGCTGACTTTTTATTACTCTTTAATTATACAACTGCAACCTTTCAATGTCAAGAAAATCATGCAATTTTAACAAAAAATTTACAATTTCTTTTTCAAACGCTTTAACATGGGTTCAGGAATAAGCGATTTAATAAACTTTTTAGCCTTCTCCTTTCTGCGTATTTTAAAATAAATTCTTTCAACGCCTTTATAGCCGTTTGACTTATATTCCTTAAATATTTTATCCCGCAATCCGGTATGAGTTGCCGGTTCCCTTAACTGTTTATTGATAATAAGTATTTTCTCCACATCTACTTCTGCCGATATCAAAGAATATTTTACGCAGTCCAGCATCATTTTACCTTTTTGAGAATTGCAGAGTATGCATGACACGCCTTCACGACTGTTGAACATGCCGCCATTCTCAACCATCAGCTCAGGACTGAATTTCTGCGCCCCCCAATAGTCCCCTATCGTCAGATCACCCGAGCGCTGCAAACATGTATAAGGACAGGAATAACAACTGTCGCGATATGTCTCTCCATCCAAAAAAAAGCGATAATATGAAGAACTTTCAGGAGATATCGATTTATTAGCCTTTTTATTTTTAACTATATAGGAAATATTGCCTTGCAAACCCCAACCATTTTTTTTATCGCGGAAAATAAAATCAGTTATTTCACAATTTTTCTTATTTTCAACACTAAGAATATAATCATTGAAAAATTCAAGCCCTGGAACGCCGTGGCATATTATATCTACTGTATAAATTTGGTCAGAGTATTTTTTAAACAAAGACTTAAAACACGAAATCTGGCAAGGCGTGCCGCTGAACAATATCTTCTTGCCTGTTTTAAGAAATTCCAAAACTTCACGATAATTATCCAGCCCGGCGCTCTGCACATATTTTGAGCCTTGAAGAGTAGGCAATTCGTTTTCATCGATCACCATTACATGTCTAACATCAGCTTTACCATTGATCATTTTCAACGACACACCAACAACAGCACCGCCGTTCCGCAAAAAATAAGTTGCCAATGCAGGAAAAATCCCTGCGGATGAAGATTTAAATTTTTGCTTCCCGTCCACATTAGATGCCGCATAACTTACAAGCGCCGCATCATTTCTATTCTTTCCGAACGAACAAAAAGCAACGCATATATTGCATCCGATGCATTTTTCCAAATCTATATGCGGGTATATAACGCCACAGTCATCGAACTTCATCACTATGGCATTTTTCGGGCAAACAAACGCGCATCCGCCACACCCGCAGCATTTACTCTTATCTTTATAGAGAGCACTTCCCGATTTTGTTATGTTATTCATTGTTCAAGCACCTTTTTACCTGTTAAAAACAATAAATATTAATTGCCGTCAGAACTATTCTTTGTTTTTCTTTTGAACATTTTTTTAACCAACTCAATGCAATCCTTGAATAAAGGAAATTTAAAGTATATCAACAAAAATACTACATTAGATAAAACAATGCAAACGGCAAAGCGCAAGATAAGCCAACCTATGCCTCCTTCCGGAATAAAATAGCATATGATGTTTACAACAACCGCAACCGCAGCAATTACAACAATATATATTGCCGTTTCTATCAAATATTTACCCATTTTCTCATCTTTGAAAATCGAACGAAAAACATTGCCGGTAATCCAAGGTGAGCTTACGAAACATGAGCTTACGATATTCGCCAAAACAACACCATAAATATCAATAAATTGTATAAGTATCAAATCTATGACTAAGTTTACAATACCTGATATTAACGGGCGAAAACGGTCCGAGTGCCAGATACCGCCGGCATCTTTATAGACGCTTAACGCCTGCACATATTGCGTCCCCAAAAAACTTACACAAAGTAAAACTACCGCTGAATAATCGAGCAATAGCCCATCACCCATCCATATCTTCATGAACGGTTGAAAAAGCGCACTGAAACAGCAAATGCAGAAGCCAATCATCCAGAATTGAAGAAACATGAAAACTCTGAAATCATGATAATTTTCTTTGATTGTGCCCGTCTGCATTTTATTTCCAATGCCCGCCAATACCGACGTGTTTATGATGGTTAGAAACCCTGTAATAGAAGTAATTATATAATAATAATTTTGATATATTGCAAGAATTTCAAGCCCCAGAAAGGCAGAAATAACAATAGTTGAGGTGGAACCCGTAAGCGTTCCTCCAAGCTTTGACGTAAACAAATCGGCAATTCGCTTATTGATCGCTTTGCGCTCTTCCTTTGAGATTTGCCCCTCTGCTTTATACTGGGGGTATAATTTTTGAGCACAAAGCGCTGTTATTATATTATTGAGAACCTGAGTAAATAGAATTACGATAACATAATAATAATAGTTTTTAAAAATATAGAGCGCAACGAGCCATAAGCCGTATTTTATCGTATCGGTAACTATTGTCACCTTACTCGAAACATCTGCGCGCTGGTGAGCAGATAAAATGCTGTTTTTATATGCGAACAACCAATACGTAAGTACCGTAGCGCCTAAATTCAGCAAATACAATATGTATATATTGATGCCTTCCGGAACATCACCACTGATCAGGTAAGGAATAAAAGGTGTTACCGCAAGCCCGACTACAAGTACTATTCCGCCAATTACCCGATAATACAGGCGATAAAGTTTCATCAACGCACAGATTTTAATGTGGTCATCATCGGCAATGGGTTTATACATAGAAAAGACCATTGCACTGCCCACACCCAATTCCGCCAAATTAAGTACCTGTAAAACAGACGTGAAAAGGCTGTTCAACCCAAGATATTGAACACCCAATGTCTGAATCATTACCGTTCTGAAAATAAACGGTAACAATATCTGATAAATTTTTAAAATAACGCCAAAAACGACATTCCTTCTGGCATTTTTTGCTTTTTCAAGTTGCATTCCAGATTAAACCTCAATTGCATCGTAAAGGAACTTACGCGAATTTGCGACCAAATCTTCCTTTTTTGTGTTGACGTTATTATAGTCAATCTTTTTGCTCAAATCAGATATATTAACTTCATCCATACTTATGAGGCGATCTTCTATACCTAAATGGGTTAAAATACTATACAAACGCTCGTCATACTTCTTTGTACCGTCAACTTTGTTCGGACATATCGAATAAAATTGCTTTTCAAACAATAATGAAAAAGCCGTCCCATGAAAAGAATTCGTCACGACATACTCGGCATTGCTTATAAAACTAAGAAAATCTTCGGGGGACAGATGATTTTTAAGAATATATATTTTATCTGAATTATGCTGCAGATAATTATAACTCTTTAAGCTCGTCATGAGTGTATATACAGGCATACCTGTGCGCTGCGAAAGTGACCTGGCCGAAGCGATAACATCGTCCGAAAATGAAATGGAATAAAGAAAAATATAAGGCTCTTTGACTATACGCGCACTCTTTATGCTTTCAAAAACCTTCGGATCAGCCAACAGCGTGGGATCCAACGTGTTAATTATTTCTTTGCTACCATTCAAAAAGCCGCTCAGCCTCTGGCATCCGCTCTTCTCACGGGAAGAGACCGCATCGAAATCCATAATAAGCGATCTTAACCTGTCGTCGCAACGCCGTTCGGTAAATGTGGCATTATTTATACTGACGGCATAAGCTATTTTTTTTGCTTTGTGCGATATCGGTAAAAAATACGCATCGTCGCAATCATAAGCAAAAACATTCCAAACCTGATCGCTTCCGACGATAAGCACATCATATCTGTCATTCAGGACTTCAAGATCTGAATCAAAATAATATTTCTCTTTACTCAACGGCAAATACGTTTGTCTGAAATTCTTAAATGCATTTACTCTATTTTTATAAGCAACTCTGTACGGGAAGCGCTTTAAAACATTACTCAGAACATGATGCAGAGAATTATTTTTTAAATACAAGCTGTAAATTTCCTCATAGCGCTGAGGTTCATAATCAATAATTTCAACAGAATAACCCGCATCTTTCAATGTTTTACTAAGCGCATAAGCCTGCAAAACAGACCCGTAATTTATCGATTTATGAAAAGTTAAAATTCCAATTCTGAGGTTTTTTGTATTCATAATACTTCCATTCAACGAACAAATACGCTATCATACCTTACTTCGATTGGCTGCTTTACCTATTAATTTTTTTAACAGCTTTTTGACGAACAACAAGGCAATCACGCCTATAAGAGTTACAATAAAAACTCCGAAAGGTTCAACCCAGTCGAACCATGATGAATCCAGAGATAATATTTCCTGCAACTTTATAAACAGCTCTTTTACAAACCAATGGTAAATATATATATGTGAGGAATATTTTGCACCGAGCAGGATAAGACTTTTAGGATAACGCGCGCCCGGAAATCTGACAGCTATAATAAAGATTGACAACGTAAAAATTATTGTCCCCTGAAAAATCTGCAAATTACCTATAAATACTCTCTCGACAATCGTAGCGCCTATACCTATTACAGCCAAACAAACCAAGAATAAAGTTTTTATATGTAAATTTATAGACTCTTCTCTGCGTTTGATCGAATACCCCAATATAAGGAACGGCAAACCGTAAAACCACATACTACGAAATATGGTCATATCCAATCCCCATGAAAACAATGTCGATAATGTCATCACCACAACATGCACTTCAAGGAGAATGACCGCCAGAATCCATGAATAATCCGCAATACGCAGCTTATTTATAAGCCAGAAAACTAAATATGCCTCCAATAGAGCAACAAGAAACCAAAGATGTCCTACAACAGGATCGTAGCTCAGCAACACAAATTTAACCAAGCTTTCCCAAGTAAACAAATCATTGATGTACCAATCGGAGACGCTCTGCCATCCACTGCCCCAAAGGCGAACAAAGCTTTCCCACAAAAAATAGAATATAAACGCCCATATGGCTATAAGGCCTATATTTTTCAATTTTTTCGGCATCTTTTCGTCGATCTCTTTCGGATCGTCCCAATAAAGATAATAGCCTGATATAAGGAAAAACAAAGCTACCGCAGAACGCGACAAAGCAATAACAATTTGCCCGAGTTCACCGGGGAAGTTTACGTGAATAAATACTACGCCCATACAGGCGAGGCCTTTTAGCAAGTTTAATGTATTATTTACTTTCTTCAATTATCCCGACTCCTCTATCTTCATAATGTTTATAGCAGACAGAATAACTTTGTAACTGCTTTTTATCTTTCTTTATACCCATAATAACAAGCAAAAAGCATGTCCAGCAAAGCACTGAATAAGGCGAGAAAGAATAAACTATATTCGATTCCGTAAATCCCATCATTATTACTACGATAAAAAGTATTATAAATTGAGCTTGTAATTTTGATGTGCGTTTCTGGAAATAAGCATAGATAAAATAAAATAATATCAATAGAATAGGTATGATGATGAGAATCAGCCCTAAATATCCCGTTGAACACAAGATATACAAATAATAATTATCCATAGGCGCTGTCATCAAGCCATAGCTATCATTGAGAAATGCTGAAAACGGCTCATAGCCCAATCCAGTCAACAGATTGCCGTATTGTAAAAATACAGACACGTTCCATGTAAGGTAAACTGAACGAGAATCGCCGTCGGTATAAACAAAATACCCATAAAAGGCGACTATACAAACTACTATCAGTAAGAAAAAAGCAGTAAACGACTTTTTCCTTCTCTTATTAGCATAATTTGAAAAATACTTAGAAACCAACCAAAACCCTAACGCGAGCATCAATGCCGCCCTGGTCTGTGTTGACAACATCATGAGAACAGTAATTGTGCCAGAAATAAACATGTAAATTTTAGGGATTGACCAGGCACGCGTAAACACATGATTATTGCTTAAATATTCTCTCCAAACAATAACGGTAAATATGAACACCATAAGGCACATATATGCCGCAGCATTGTTAGAAACAAACCCAAAATCAAAACGCACTCGAACAGTATCGCCGATACCAAATATATTAGGCAAAAACTTGATGGGAGCAATACCGTTGAAATGAGTAAAATATACAATATCAATAAAAAAGGAGAGCACAAAATATGTTATTAACAAAAACTCTTTTGTCTTCTTTGTTTCATATACGTATTGGGCTGTAAAAAACGCAAACACCCAAAACATGAACATTTCTTTGCCGTTATCAATTACTCCGGAATGTAACGAGGATGGTATAAAAATAAACCCGAACAACAAAGTATGCAATAAGAAACAACCGACAATAAATAGTGCAACTTTATTAATGGATATTTTCTTCTTTCGAAAAAGGACTACAGCAAATATAAATAAACAGTAAAAATAACGTATATAATTTATAACAGGGCTCGGAACTTGTAAAAAAATACACATTGACACCAATGCTATGCCATAAAAAATCAACACAATATTTTCCAGCACTATCGACTGCAAATTTTGTTTTAACTTAATCACTTAAACCCACCCAGAAAAATTATTTAAACGCAAATTAATTTTCTTTTGCTTGAATTATAACAAATTATTTTTACCAATTATAACACACAACCAAATGATAAGCAACAAAATAATTAAATTATTACGAATAATTCACAATACAGTTTTTGGCTTTTTTATCATATTAAAAACTTATGCTTTGATTTAGCAATTCGAACAATTAAATACCCTGCTACACAACAAAAATGTGATACAGCAGGGATTATAAAACAAATTATCGACAGGTTATTCTATTCAGTTAATCTAACAAATTCCACAATCGCCCGGCCGTCGGAAATGCCTTTTTCGTAAAGTCGGTGCATATCGTTTTTGTCCCTGGTCAGAGTATCGACGCCGCAGGTATCGTCGGGTGCAACTATCAAAAGTTTGCCCTCTTCCTCGTACTTTGCCGCAAGGTCTACGCCGTCGTTGTACCTTTGGGCGCGCCATCGCAGCCCTTCGGCAGCATCCGGATAATGCTTGCCTATAATTTCGGCATAGCGAATATCACGTCCGGATCCGCGGCGAACATCGCGCGGGCGTGTCAGAACAAGAACGACTTTTTCGCACCCCATTTCAAACGCCTTACGCACGGGCACCGGGTCGGAGAGAGCGCCGTCGTAATAAGGCACCCCGTCTATGACGTACGGGCGGCAGACGACGGGCAGAGTGCTCGACGCTTTCATCACATCGTAATTATCCTGAGATATCTCGGCTTTTGAAAAGTATTTTGCCTCGCCGGTGACGGCGTTTGTGGCTACAACAATAAAATCCATTGGATTGCTCGCCAAGGCGGGATAATCGAGGGGGTTCTCGCCGTCAGAATTGCTCAAAGCGCCATACCCGTAATCGAGATCGACATAATTATGCTTGGTCAGAAAGTTGCGCAGACTCATATATTGCCTGCGAAGGGCATATTGCGTATAAAAAACATAGTTCCTGCCCCTCTGCCCCGCGAGGAACGATGCAATATTGGCGCTGCCAGCAGAAACGCCTATGCCGAGGTCGAACGTTACGCCGTTATCCATGCAGAAGTCGAACACTCCTGCGGCGTAAATTCCGCGCATCCCACCACCGACGTCTATTACGGCTGTCTTCATTTTTTCACCCCCGTCGTTTTGAGACATCTTACCACTTTTTTTTACAGATGTCAAATGCGGGCGCGCGCCCGCAGACAATTTAACGCCGACGCGCACTGCACCCGCTATTATTGCGCGCACGGCGAAAAATCAGACTTTATTATTTTTTATAAAACCCCACACGGTGAGCTTTCCCTCGTTTTCTTCACGATACGGAAGCTTATAAGTAAGCTTATGAAAAAAGCATCTGCCCGCAGCCGCTTTGAAGGTACTTTCGTCATACGCTTCACCAATAACTTCGGCCAGCGCATCAAAATCGACGTCGGATAACGGATAAGCGTCTATTTCTCCCCTGACCTCAGGCACATTTTCATACAGGACATTAAGCCAGCAATCGGTCAGAAGATATGTTATGGAACAATCGTGATCGCGCCAGTATTCATTGTAGAATTCTGCCATTCTCCCACACACAGGATCTCCGCGGCGTGAAGCCAGAAAAAAGCTTGTCCATTTGAATTGCTCCGCCCGCGTTGCGGGAGAATTAATAGAATAAAAGCTATAAGAAAAGACCTCATCCGGAAATTTACCGACGACGAGACAGGTAGAATCTATCCACACCCCGCCATGACGATACAAGAGATTGAACCGCACTATATCTGAAAATGCAGCGAGTCCCATTTTGCCGCTCTGCATTTTATCAATGATATAATCGGGCAGATCGACGTAATTTTTATAATTGTCCTGCGAAAGAACGACGACCTCCGCGCCGCTGTTTCGGCGCAGAGAGTCTATGCACGTTTTTACAACCTCCGGGGCGTTTTCTTCACCCTGCCACCAGAACACATAAGCAGTTTTTCTGCCTTCGCCCTGCGAAGGCAGACGGGCGCCCGTCTGCTCATTGAGCAGATATCCATAATTTTTTAAAAGGTACTTCCGCACCTTTTTGTGTTTGAAATTGGCATATTTCACCCGCAAATTTTTTGGAAATTTTAATTTATTCAAGACTTTTACCATAAAATCGTCGATAAAATAAAATCCAAACCCAAATTCCTTTATATACTCTTTAAACCCCGACATATGTGCCACCTTCCAATAAAAATAAATAAAAACAACAACTTTTCGCCGCTTTGTACAGCCGCTTCCGACAATTCTTTGCAATAGACATAAAAACGCCTGAACCCGCATTATTGCGGATATCTTGTGCAGCCGGAGACATGCACATATGCGCCTATAATCCCGATATTCCGCCTGCACGCCGCTATGTATATGACGCGTGATTACAGACAAAATATACTCACGCCGTTATCGTCTGCGACCGCGAATCTGAGCATACCCAGCCACGTAAAAGTAACCGCTAAAGCTAAGATTCCGCAGAACACGTACCACAATATGGTCGAAACACCGCGCTCCAAGCCGCAAATATCCGGGATAAACATCGTGACCCACATGCAGGCTTCAAGGGATGTATTCAACAAAACCATGTGAAGTTGATCGGCAAGCAAAATATATTTTTTCTTTTTCATAATAAATTTAAAACGCCGTCCTCTTGCACTCATTATATTATGTTTATAGCAACATGTCAATATTCTTTCAGCCGCGCAATCGAACCAAATTGTAAGCGGACAGCCCGCCGCCGTAAATATTGCAATATATATTGCCAATCCACTCCGAAAAATATATAATGAATACAGACAGAATTTTGCGGGGTTGTTTTAATGGAACTCAGGGTACTAAAATATTTCCTTACCGTTGCGCGCGAAGAAAACATGACCAAAGCGGCGGAAACACTGTATATCACGCAGCCGACGCTATCGCGACAGATTGCCGAACTTGAAGAAGAAATGGGCACGCCGTTATTTGTGCGCAACAACCGCAGCGTGACGCTTACCGACGCGGGACAGCTGCTGCGCCGCAGAGTTGAAGAACTGCTTGCCATCGAAGAAAAGATTTTGGATGACTTTGCCGGAACGGGCGAATCGTGCGGCCGCGTTTCTTTCCAATGGTTTCGCTTTTCCTGTTGCACAAATTCCGCGTATAGCGTGTAAAATTCGTCCGTAACCTCGATTTCGCTTGTCGTACCGTCCGCAAAGCGGTATTTAATTGTCTGCAAAATAATCGTCCTCCCGATTGAATTTTGAAAAGGTTGAATTTTCCAAAATTCGCGCGGGA
>ERZ1643251.623-NODE-623-length-48157-cov-11.091098_pt1 | contig 48157 bp, 42 predicted proteins | sample MGYA00579261_ERZ1643251 | MGnify/ENA primary metagenome ERZ1643251 (study PRJEB29033, sample SAMEA4952267) | chicken gut metagenome | biome: Broiler Chicken; feature: Gastrointestinal Tract; material: Caecum | place: Ireland | collected 2018 | study: Broiler... | reverse complement strand
CATCGACAGTTTCAAAAAACTTTTGGAAGAATTGTAAAAATAAAGGAATTTCACTTATAAACAGAGTATATTGTTATAAAGGAGAATAATTATGAAGGATTTTGAGTGGTAAAAGGAGATAACCATGAAAAAGTTTAAAGATTGGAAACGCACTAAAAGAGACGGCAATATTGGCGGCCTTTTAAACTAAGCATTTGTCAAAAAGGAGGATAATTTTTATGTGGAATTGGGAATATGAGGTTTAAAATATAACTATATAAATTAAAAACAGCACGTGGCAGTGCTGTTTTATTTTTTATCACTTAAAATGTATGGGTTTTGATTTGGCTGGCCGCCGTAAATTTGAACAAGAATGGTGTCCTCACCTATTTTTACAATTTGGTTGAATGGAATAAAAAACTCGGCGCCACTTTTAAAAACATTCCAAAAACTTTTTTCGCCAGGCACAACAACTCCGCTTACACAGGCAGAGGAAAGATTGAACACCACGTCAATAATGTGCCCCAATCTGCGCCCGTCCACCACATTAACAACTTCTTTACACCTTAACTCTAAAAATGAACTTTCCACGTTTTACATATATGTTTGTAAAAGCCCTCTCATGACAAAATTCGTCAAAATTTATTATTCTGTTATTTTATTTTTAATCTCTTTAAGCGCGTTCTTTTCAAGGCGTGAAACCTGGGCTTGGCTTATGCCAACCTCCTCGCTGACCTCCATTTGGGTTTTGCCTTCGTAATATCTTAAAATCAAAATCTCTCGCTCGCGTGGTGAGAGTTTTTTTATTGCATCTTTGATGGCAATTTTTTCATACAAACTGTCTTCGCTGTCTTTAAGGTCAGTTATTTGGTCTTTAAGTTCAATAGTGTCGCTGCCATCGTTGTATATAGGCTCGGAAAGCGAAACCGTTTCGCTTATTGCGTCAAGAGCAAAGTTGATGGTTTTTGCTGGCACATTCAAATATTTTGCAATGTCGTCAATGGTTGGCTCGCTGGCAGCATTCTTTGCAAGGGCCTCTTTTGCCTGCAAGGATTTATATGCGATGTCTCTAAGCGAACGCGAAACTCGCACAGAGTTGTTATCGCGCAAAAACCTTCTAATCTCGCCGATAATCATTGGCACGGCATATGTTGAAAAGCGCACATTAAGGCTTTCGTCAAAGTTGTCGATGGCTTTCATAAGCCCAACACAGCCCACCTGAAACATGTCGTCAGCCTTGTCGCTTCTGCCACCAAAGCGCTGGACAACACTAAGCACAAGCCTCAAATTTGCCACCACAAAAGCATCTCTGGCAAACTCGTCGCCCTGCTTAACTTTTTTCATAAGTGCCATTATGTCGTCATTTGAAAGTTTGGGCAGTTGTGAGGTGTTCACGCCTGCAATAATCACTTTGTTAGACATAAAAAAGCCTCCATAGAATAATACTTTCTCCTATTGGAGGCGCATTTATGCATTGCAAGCAATATTTGACAAAATTAGCGGCTTTTTACTAAAATTTTACTTAATTTTTGTTATAAAATCTTGGATAGTTCCTTTTTCATTTTCACCAAAATCTTTTTTTCTATGCGTGAAATGTAACTTTGACTGATGCCCAGTTTATCAGCCACCTCTTTTTGGGTTAGTTCATCTTTGCCTTCCAGCCCAAACCGCAAAATCATAATCTCCTGTTCGCGGCGTTCAAGCCTGTTCAATATTTGCCAAATGGCGTCCTTCTCGGCGGAGTGGTCCAGCCCCGCGCTAACCTCTTCGCCCTCACTTGCCATTATGTCTGCAAGCACCAACTCATTGCCCTCGCCGTCATCACAAAGCGGCTTGTCAAGCGAAACCTCACCTTTAAGTTTAGAAAGTTTTCTAAGTTGCATCAAAAGTTCATTTTCAATGCATCTGGAAGCATAGGTGGCAAGTTTGATGTTTTTATCGCCCCTAAAAGTTTTCACAGCCTTAATCAGCCCCACCGAGCCAATCGAAATTAAATCTTCAAAATCTATGCCCGTGTTTTCAAACTTTTTTGCAATGTAAACAACAAGCCGCAAGTTGTGTTCAACAAGTTTTTCTCTGGCAAAATCGCTGCCATTTTCTGCCTGCTCCACCAGCATGCGCTCTTCTTCTGGGTCAAGCGGAAGCGGCAAGGCCTCATTGCCACAGATATAGCAAACAACGCCCTCTGCATCAAGCAGGCTACGTTTGCCTAAAAACTTCCATAAAAACTGTTTAAGATAAAATAAAAGTTTTCTCATGCCTCTCCTTTTAAGCAAGTTCACTGTGAATAAGCACCCCCGCATTCAGCGTTTTGGAAAAGTTGGATAAACTTAGCCCAAGCAGCGGATGCTCAACCTCTCTGGCTCTGCCCTTTTCGGTGATTGTAAGTTTATCAGCCATAAACACAAGCATTTTACCATCGCCCACCGCTGAACCAACATTCACAAAATGCCCATACGGCAGACGCTTAATTCTTTGCTTTTTCAGCATGTAAAACAAATAATCTTCGCCCGAAATTTTTTCAAACACCTCTTTTGAAATAAGCACAATCGGCGCGGAAGTGATTGGATCATACAAAACATTGGCGCTGTCAATGTAACCCACCTCTTCCACAACCTTATCTTTGCAGGCAATCTGCACCGAACAAGTAAAAGAGGCAAGCGCTCGCTTTTTTGCCAACCTCTTAAAAAATAGTTTAACGGCAACAAAGGTTGCAAGGCACACCAGGCAAATAACAAGCGTGCTAAGCGCGCCAAACCACATTGTAACCATGTAGCATGCACCGCCAAACACAAATGTTAAAAAAAATAAGCCAAAGCCATAGAAAGCAAAATCTTTAAAACTTTTAACAGGAAAACTGATGCACACCATGATGATTGCAACAAGCATCATTACAATAATTTTAACGCTTACTGGAAAGTTGAATATCGGCAAAAATAAGGCAATCACTGCGCCCAAAAACGCACTTAAAAACCAAAATTTTGGCTTAACTTTAAAAAGCGCGCCACAGCATGATAGAATAAAATAATTTATAATCAAGTTTTCAATCAGCACATATTCAATAACAATCTCCATCTCTTCCCCTTCCCACTAATTTTAACCTCAAAAATTTTTATTTTGCGAATAAAATTTTAGCGAAATAAAAGGGTTTATATGGTTTTTTTGACAAAAAAAATGCTGCTTGAACGGCAGCATCAATTTTTTAATTATTTTTTCTTGCTTCTAAGTTGTCTAAGCCAAGCAGGAATGGATGTGTCCACGTCAACCCTGGAAGAGCCTGCGTTTTCATCTCTTTTGATTGAAACTTCTGGTTTAACCTCTTCTCTTGGCTGATTTTTTAAACCAGCAAGGCCTCTTAAACCATCCTTTTCAGCAAAGTCTGGGTTGAAATCTCTTGCCTCGTCTGCTTCGGCTGTTTTTGCTTTTTCTTCGCCTGTTGGGAAGCCTGTTGCAATGATTGTAACTTCAAGTTCATCATGCATATCAGGGTCGATGCTATTCCCAAAAATAACTTGGCAACTTGGGTCAATCACTTCTTGAACAAGTGTTGCAACCTCGCTTACATCTTCCTGAGTAAGGTCCATTCCGCCTTTTACGTTAAGCAGCAAACCTTTTGCACCTTCGATGGTTGTTTCGATAAGTGGGCTGGCAACCGCTTGTTTAACTGCGTCAAGAGCCTTGTTTTCGCCCTTACCATGACCTATGCCCATATGTGCAAGGCCTTTGTTTTGCATAATTGTTTTAACATCGGCAAAGTCAAGGTTGATGAGCCCTGGCTTAACAATAAGGTCTGAAATTCCCTGAATGCCCTGACGAAGAACATCGTCAGCATATCTAAACGCCTCTAAAATAGGGGTTTTCTTTGGAACGATTTGGAACAATCTTTCATTTGGAATAATAACCATTGTGTCAACATATTTTTTAAGTTCGTTAATGCCCTTTTCTGCATTCTCTGCCCTAATTCTGCTTTCAAATGCAAAAGGTTTTGTAACAACAGCGATTGTCAAAATTCCCATCTCTTTTGCAATTTGAGCCACAACTGGTGCTGCACCTGTTCCAGTGCCGCCGCCCATGCCTGCTGTGATGAAAACAAGGTGTGAACCTTCAAGCATCTCGGTGATGGATGCTTTTGATTCCTCCGCTGATTTTTGACCAATCTCAGGTATTCCACCAGCGCCCAATCCGCCAGTGAGCCTTTCACCAATTTGAAGCCTTACAGGCGCTTTGCTAACCACCAAAGCCTGCTTATCTGTGTTGACTGCCACAAATTCAGCAGAGTCTACACCAGCCTCAATCATTCTGTTTACAGCGTTGTTTCCGCCGCCGCCAACACCAACGACTTTAATTTTAGCAAATGATGTGTTGTTGCCAAATGAAGTATTGTTTTCCATACATTTCTCCTTAAACTATTGTAATTATAATCGAAAACATGTTTTTTTGCAAGCAAAATGCATGTTTATTCGCAATTTTTAAGCGCATAATCTGCAATCGCATAAATTATGGCTTCCTCCGGCTTGTCCTTGCCAGGCAATGGCGCTCTGCCCAAAGTTATGTTTCTGCCAAGGCACTTTGAAAGAAAATCTTTTCCGCCCTTAATTTTGCTTGCGCCGCCACCGATTAAATAAACCGGCACATAACTTGAAAGGTTAATTCCCTGTATAATCAGGCACTGATTGATTGCCGAGGCGATTGCTTCAAGCCTGTAAGATACCACCGCGTTTGCATCCGCCTGAGGAATGCGTTGGATGCGCCCCTCAACTGATGGCAGGTCGTAATAATCAAGAGCATCGGCCTCAACCGAAATCACAACCATGCGTTTTAATTTTTCTGCATCCTCATAAACAAGGTCAAAGGCTTCGCTCAAATCGTTGGTGATGTGCCCTCCGCCTATTGAAAAGGAGGTTAAACTGTTAATGCCGTCATTTTTCGTATATGTAACGCTGGTGGAAAGATGCCCAATATCAATTAAAATTGCTCCCTCTTTTCTTTCCTCTTCTGGCACGATATACAGTGCCGCACACAGCACCTCGCTTACATATTCCACATTGAAAAAGCCAAGGTCTGAAAAGATGTTGTTAAGTTTTTCAATCAAGGTTTTTTCACACAGGATAATTGAAAATTCTCCCGAAAGCAGCCTGCCCTTTTTGCCAAGTGGGTTTTGCAACTGATTGTCGTCTACTGCATAACTTATCGGCGAAATGCTTACAACCTCATATTCGTCCACATTCGCTTTTTCAATAGCCTGAAAACTTAAATTATCCAAATCATTTTTTGTGGCTTTGCCCAGGCCTTCAATATCCACGGAAGCGGAAGAATTAACCACTTTGCACATTTCGGCAGGCAAAGAGATGTAAAGTTTTTTATAGTATTTCTTACTTTTAAAGTCTATGCTGTTAAAAAGTTCAAAAAGATGTGGCGCTAAATGCTTTTCATCCACGAACTCGCTTTGAAAATAGCCGTCATAATCCCTTGAAGCAAGTTCCTTAATTTTAAGCGTGTCATTCACACCCTCACTTGCCACAATAACCCTAAGTTTTGATGAGCCAATCTCTAAACAAACAACTTCTTTTTTAAACATTTTTTATCCTTCCCTCCCATTCTAATATTTTTAGCGCATTTTGTCAACAAAAATTTTTATATTTATAAATTTTTGTGAATATGTATTCATAATGTCACTCTTTCGCCTTCATACACGAGGTAGAAATAAACATCACTCTCTGGATAATCATTGCCAATGTAATTGTTGATGTGAATTTCGCTGCCGTTTATCACCTCGTCAGTAAGCGAGCCCGCAAGTGATGGCAGCGCCTCTTCCACAGCAAAAAACTCGGCAAGTTTATATGCCAAACTTTGGCCTGCGTTGTGAAGATAAACCTCTCTGCCAGAATTTAATGAAAGTTTTAACCCAAGTTCAGTGTTACCAAAAACCTGATTTTGACTTTCAAAAAATGTGATTTTGTTTATGATTGCCAGTCCGTCTGCACGGGTGCGACCGTTCATTAAAAGCGCGTCGTAAAACTGCTGCAAAAATTGTATTTGCAAAACATCGGCAACGTTTGGCTGCTCGTCAGTTATGTATTTTTCGCTTCCGTCCAGCGTTTGAATTTGCCTTTCAACCAAAATGGCAGGCTGCGACAACTGCTCGCTTTGCTGCAAAACCTTTAAGTAGTCGTCGAGTATAAAGTATCCATCCTCGCCTTGCAGCGCGTAAAAACTTTGGCGCTCTCTAATATGAATTGTCAGCGTCGATGGAAAAGAAGTTTCAATGTTGATAACTTGTAAGTAAGGATAGTCGCGCTCGATGTTGTTTGCAAAGCCATCCTTGTCCAAAAAGAAAATATTTTTGCCAGTTTGAATTTTTGACGAGCAAACGATCTCTTCATCCACATAGTCAAACTGAGTGCTTGTCCAGTATTGAACTTTAACTGTTTGCACAGTAAAAAGCGTGAAACACAAAGTTATTATCGTTACAATAACAACTCCCACCACGCTTAATGCAATAATCCAGCCTTTTTTCAATCGTCAATCCTTTTTATATCTGCGCCAAGTGAAGCAAGTTCAAGTTCAATGTTTTTGTATCCCCTATCCACATGCCTGATGTTGGAAACGGTTGTGTAGCCCTCCGCCACCAAGCCCGCAAGAATAAGCGATGCCGTGCCTCTAAGTTCCATACCGCAAACATACGCGCCATAGAGATGTGGAACGCCTCGCACAAACGCCACCCTGTCTTTCACATGAACATCTGCGCCCATCTTAATGAGTTCAGGCACATGTTTAAACCTCGATTCAAACACATTTTCAATAATCATGCTGCTGCCCTCGCTTATGCTGGAAAGCGCAAGAATTTGTGCTTGCAAGTCGGTTGGCAGCCCTGGATAAACCGAGGTTTCCACCTTGCCAAGAGCGATTGGTTTGCCATCACTTGTCACCCTAATTTTATCATTTTTTGCCTCAATTACGCAAGCAGTTTTGTCTAATTTATCAATCAGCGCCCTTAAATGTTCAGGGTTCACGCCTTTTAACAAAACATCCCCGCCGCACATTGCAGTTCCAATCATGTAAGTTCCCGCAATAATTCGGTCGGCAATTGGAGTAAACTCACATCCATGCAGTTTTTTAACACCTTCAATGATAATCTCGCCGCTGCCCGCGCCCCTTACTTTTGCGCCCATTTTAACCAAGAAGTTTTGCAAGTCCACAATTTCAGGTTCTTTGGCGGCATTAAGCAGGCGCGTTTCTCCATTCAAAAGCACGCTGGCCATCATCAGGCTTTCTGTTGCACCCACACTAGGAAATTCCAAAAGCACCGTGCCTGAGTGCATTTTTTCGGCATTGCAATAAATGTATCCATGCTTTTCTTCCACCTTTACGCCAAGTTTTTTAAATCCTGAAAGATGAATGTCAATTGGTCTTGCCCCAATTTCGCAGCCGCCTGGATAAGCCACTCTTGCCTTTTTAAACCGCCCCAAAAGCGCCCCAAGCATGAAGATGGAAGAGCGCACTTGACAGGCAAGGTCGCTTTCAATCCCCCATGAAAAAAGCGAAGATGGGTCTATAATTAAATCCCCATCGCAAAAGTCAATGTTTGCGCCCAGCGAGGACAAAATTTTACACATGCTTTGGGTGTCGGTGTAGTTTGGGTAGTTATGTAAAACAATCTGTTCTTCGCAAAGCACACAAGCGGCAAGAATTGGAAGGTAAGAATTTTTAGCAGCGGTGATTGCAATTTCACCAAAAAGTTTGTTTCCGCCATGGATTAAAAGTTTGCTCATGTAATTCCTCTTTTGAATGCGTTTTTACTCACATTTTATTGTATGCTCACATGTTCAGCCATGTGAATGGCGGCCAAATTTGATATTGACATCCCGCTTTAAAGGTGATATAATTTCGGCTATGAAAAAGACAAATAAAGCAATTTTAAAAATAAAAAACCTGTTTAAAAGCGATTTTGATAAAGAAATTGAAGAAAGCGCTCAACAAATCGCAATACTTAACATTGCCGGTGAATATGGCGTGCAAATTGATGAGGCTGAAAGAGAAGAGATTATAAAACAAGCATCACTGCTGCAAATAAAAAGCGCTATTAATGATTTTGCCAAAACCAAATTTTATAGAGGCAAGATTTTTGTTGCAACTGCTGCCGTTGCTGCCGCCGCAATTGCAACTGCGCTGTCTTTAACAAACATAGCACCAGCAGGTGTGATTTGTGGCACTTTCGCGGCCTTTTTGCCTGGAAGCGCATTGGCTGGCAAATATTTCTTTGATGGGCAAGAATTAAGAAAACAGCGCAAAGATTTCGACCACGAACACTCACAGTTTATCGCCAAGCATTACAACGACAGCGACCAGTTATACATGGCAACTGCAAGGCTGCTAGATGCAAAAAACCAGTATCTGCAAAACTTAGAGAACGCTGAAAAAATATTCGATGAAGTTCCAGACACCACTTTGGTTGAAGAATCTCACAACCTTTTAGATTATTGCGAAGAAATTTCAAACTATGTTTATGAAAAAGAAGAAAGAGAACTTTAAACAGTTCTCTTTTTTGATTGCCTAAGCACATTCAAACAAATTCCAATGCCTGCCATAAACATCATAACCGATGTGCCGCCACTGGAAATGAAAGGAAGTGGTAAGCCCGTGGGCGGAATTGAACCTGTCACCACCGCGATGTTTAATATTGTTTGAATGGCTATGATAAACGCTATCCCGCTTGCAAGCATCGCCCCAAAACGATCTGGCGCATTTAGTGCAATTTTAATCAGCAAGAAAATCAATGCCGCAAAGACCAACATCAAAATTAAGCAGCCAATCAAGCCAGTTTCTTCGCCGATAACTGAAAAAATAAAGTCGCTTTCGGCAAATGGCAAAAAAAGGTATTTTTGACGAGAATTAAAAAGTCCCACTCCAAACCAGCCACCAGAGCCCAGCGAATATAGCGACTGAATAAGTTGAAAGCCCTCGCCTTGTGGAGATGCCCACGGATTGATGAACGCAAACAAACGTTTAAGGCGGTATGGTTCAAGTGCAATCAAAACTGGCACGGCTGCCGCCGCCGGAATTGAAAACATGATGGTGTGCTTTTTGCTTATTCCACCTGCAATCAGCATAAACAGCGTGATAAAAGCCAAACACATGGTAACCGACATTGACGGCTCTAAAATCACAAGCAAACAAAAAACGCCTGCCACTGCCAAAACAGGAAGCAGCGTTTTAAAGGATTTGATTTTTTCGTGATTTTCACTCAAATACGCCGCACAAAAAATCACCAATGCAAATTTGGCAACTTCGGAAGGCTGAATGGAAAACCCAAAAATTGAAAGCCACCTTTTTGCACCATAACTTTCTGTTCCAACGCCAGGAATAAACACAAGCACAAGCATAACTATGGTTGCAATCACAAATAACCACTTAAATTTTTTTAATTTGTGATAGTCATATAATGAAAGCAAAAACATCAGCGCCGCACCGACTACAATGCCAAAAATTTGTTTGTAGAGAAAAAAATATTGATTGCCAAAGTGGTAAGCCGCCGAATATGAACTTGCAGAATAAACCATAACTGCACCAAAGGCAGTCAACCCCAAAACTATGGCCGCAACGCAAAAATAGTTGGTTTTAACTTTCACTTCTAACTAACTCCTCAAATATCTGCCCCCTAACGGCATAGGAGGAAAATTCGTCAAAACTTGTGCACCCGGGACTCAAAAGCACGGTGTCGCCACTCTGCGCCACACTTTTTGCAAAATAGGTTGCATCTCTCAGCGTAGCAAAACTTTGGCTGTCATAGCCATACTGTTTGGCTATCTCATCGATTTCCTGCCCAGCCTCTCCAAAACAAATCACCTTTTTCAAAACCGGCGCAAGTGAAAAAAACTGCGTAAAATCCAAGCCCTTATTCTGCCCGCCCAGCATCAAAATCAAATTTTTTGAGTTTAAACTTTCAACCGCCATTTTAACGCAAGCAACATTGGTGGATTTGGAGTCGTCAATATATATCACCCCATTTATCTCATCCACATATTCCAGCCTGTGCGCAGGCGGAGAAAACGACATAATGGCGTTTCTAATATATTTAACTTTAATCTTGCACAAAAGCGCAATACTGATTGCAGCCATAACATTAGAGATATTTTTTGCGCCGATAAGCGGAATTTCATCCAAACTGATAATGCGAACTTTGCCACTATAAATGCAGCCATTTTTAACGCAAACACCCTTTTTTAAGGGATTAAAACTGTAAAAACTGCACTTTTTTTGCGGCGCTATCTCTTTCGCGCCCTCGTCATCTAAATTTATTACGGCATGCTTTAACGATGAAAAGTTTTGAAATAGCTTTGCTTTAACACGCTTGTATTCATCAAAAGTTTCGTGCCTATCCAAATGGTCGGGCTGAATGTTCAGCACACAGGCAATCTTGGGCGCAAACAACCTTGAAAGTTCAAGTTGAAAATTGGAAGTTTCGCAAATTACAAAACTTTTTTTATCGGTTTTAAGGGCAATAGAACTGATTGGCAAGCCAATGTTTCCGCACACAAAGTTTTTCTTGCCCGCCTCATCAAAAATCTTGCCCAGCAGCGCGCATGTGGTAGTTTTGCCGTTTGTGCCAGTTACGGCAATAAGCGTGCCCAAACTAAAAATACTGCCAAGGTCTATTTCACTTATGATGTTTGTCTTTTTGGCCCTCAGCCCTGAGATAAGCGAGTTGCCAAGCACTTTAACACCTGGGCTGACGACAACCAAATCATACTTATGAAAAAGCGGCTCGTCTACATAACAAAAAAGGTTTCGAAATTTTTTGTCCTCATCATACACGCTCACGCAAGCCCCAAAAATATGCAAAAGTTTGCACGCTGCTTGGCCGCTCCCACCGAGGCCATACACCAAAACCTTTTTGCCTTTAAGTTTTTTGTTCATTTTCCCCCTCTACAATGCGATTTCTAAACACAGACAAACCGCGCTAAGAAGGCTTGTCACAATTATATATATTGTGACAATGCGATTTTCATGCACCCCCTTTTTTTCAAAATGATGATGAAGCGGAGCCATTAAAAACACCCGTTTTTTTGTTTTTTTGTAGTACGCAACTTGAATGATGTCGCTGAGCGCTGACAGCACAAACATTATGCCCATGATTGGAATAAGCAGCGCTTTGCCTGAAAACAATGCCAGGCACGCTATAAACCCGCCCAGAGCCAGCGACCCCGTGTCGCCCATGAAAATTTTTGCTGGAAATGTGTTCACCGCCAAAAAAGCAATCAGCCCGCCGCACACAGCAAACGAGGCAAGCGCAAGCATGTCCATCTCAGGCGCGCCAATAAGTGCCACAATCGCGCCAAAAAACAGCAGATAAACCAAACTCACCCCGCCAGCCAAACCATCCAGCCCATCGGTGAGATTTACCGAGTTTACCACCGCCAAGAACACAATCACAGCAAAAGGAATAATTCCCCAACCAATATCTATGCTAAGCCCAAAAAAATCTAAATTGCTGCCAACCTTATAATAAATCAAAAATGCAATAATAAGGGCAATGGCAGCCTGTCCAATTATTTTTTGATATGGCTTTAATCCCTCGTTTTGGTGGAAGTGAACTTTGATGAAGTCGTCCAAAAAACCAAGCAACCCAAAAGCCACCATAACCAAAATTGCAAGCCAGCCATAAAAACTGCCACTCCACAAAAAAAATGCACAGGCAATGATGGCCGCCAAAATAAAAATTATCCCGCCCATGGTTGGCGTGCCTGCCTTGGAGGAGTGCTTTTCCACATAATGCAAAATGGTTTGCTCGGCTTTCATTTTTTTGCAAAGTTTAATAGTTGGCAGGGCTAAAATAAGCCCCACCAACGCCGCCACACAAGTGATTAAAATGATTTTAACGCTTAAACTCACTCTGCTTTACTCCTTCCAGCACTTTCAGCCTGCTTCTAAAATAGTTATAAACCTCGCTGTAATCATCATATGGGTGCTTTTCGCCTTTGATGTCTTGATATTTTTCAGCGCCCTTGCCTGCGATGATAACTGTGTCGTTTTCTTTTGCCGCGTCAAGCGCCATTGCGATGGCTTTGCGCCTGTCAGGCTGGATAACGTAATTGTTGACAACTGCACCCTTTTCTATATCTTTAATAATGTCCATTGGCTCTTCAAACCGCGGATTGTCGCTTGTGAAAACAACTTGGTCGCTCAGCGATGTGGCAATTTTTCCCATAATCGGCCGCTTGCTGGAATCTCTGTTTCCTCCGCACCCAAAAACAGTAATCACCCTGCCTTCGGTTAGTGCGCGAACGTTTTTAATTATTTTTTCCAGCCCATCCGGCGTGTGAGCAAAGTCAACAACCACCCTTTTGCACTCGCCGCTTAGCACATTAAATCTGCCCTCCACCATAGGCGCATATTTTAATTCACTTAAAATCACCTCTTTTTCAATGCCGAGCGCCGAACATGTGCTGATTGCTGCCAAGGCATTTTGAACATTAAATTCTCCCGCAAACGGAGTTTTCACAATCATAACCTCGTCGTTGCAGTTACATATAAACTCGCTGCCCTGCAAACTTTTCTTGATGTCGATGGCAAAAACATCGCTTGGGCTGTTGATGCCATAGGAGCAGACAGGAATTTGGCAGGCTTTCATAAATTTATTCATGTTTACGCCATCAGCACAAACAACGCCAAACCTAGACCGTGAAAGCGAAAAAAGTTTATACTTGGCTTTTTCGTAATTTTCCATAGTGCCAAAAAAATCTAAGTGGTCTTGCGAAATGTTGGTGAGCACTGCCACATCAAACTTAATCCCCTCCATTTTTTCAAGTGCGAGTGCATGCGCTGAAACTTCCATAACCACATACTCCACCCCCTGCTTTTGCATGTTTTGAAAAATGCTGTGCAAAATGTCTGGGTCGGGAGTTGTAAAACCTGTGTCAATAAACTCACCATCCACCTTTGCTCCAAGAGTGCCAATGATGCCAACTTTTTTGCCTGCACCGCGCAGTATGTCATAAATTAAATTTGTTGTTGTGGTTTTGCCATTTGTGCCAGTTACTCCAATAATTTTCATCTTGTCACATGCCGAGCCGTGCAACTTTTTTTCCATAATCGCAAATGCGCGCCTAGGGTTTCTTATCGCATAGCAATCTCGAAGGCCATAATCGCTTGCCGCCAACACAAATTTTGCGCCCTTTTTAAGCGCCTCCTGCATTTTAAATTGTGCGCTTTCGTCATCCTTTAACAGCAAAAAAATGTCGCCTTTTTGCAGTTTGTCAAGATTGATGCACGCATTTTGCACCTCTGCCTCCAAAACCATTGAAGGCAAATCATCCAAATTAGAAAAATGAACAATGTCTTTAAGTTTCATTTTCTCTCCTTTTTATATATACTAATTCGCGCTTTTCAAAAAAAGTGCAAGAAGATAAAAATATCGTTTTTTTGACAAAATAATTTTTTTTACTTAAATGAATATGCTATAATTATCACGATGAAACGCAAAGATTATGTAGTTTTAAACAGTTCACTTTTGCACCAAAAAGTAAACCTGAACCAGTTAAATCAAATGGTGGATGAAGGCAAAGCACCCCAGCTTATCAGCGAGTGCGAAAGTTTTTATTACAACCAAGTTGACGAACTCATTGACGACATGCTCAGCCAAGGCAAACGCATTTTGTTTCTCGCCGGGCCATCATCTGCCGGCAAAACCACATCAGCCAAACTCATCAGTCAAAAACTTGGCCAGCGCGGCATAACCAGCCAAACGCTTTCGTTGGATGACTTTTTGCTGCCACACAATCGCCGAGTGGTTTTAAGTAATGGCAAGGTGGACTATGAATCTGTGTTCGCCCTCGACATTCCGCTGATTGACAATGTGATTGACGAGTTAATCTATCACGGTAAAGCGCAATCCCCTGTTTTTGACATGCTACTTAACGAGCGCAAAAGCACTTTTGAAACCAAAACCCTTGGCAAAAAAGATGTGCTGATTGTGGAAGGGCTACATGCCCTCAACCCGCTTGTGATTGCCGAACACAACGATGTGGGCTATAAGGTTTATCTATGCCCATATGATGACTTGTATTTTTCCGGCAAACGCATCCTCACCGCACAGGAGATTAGAATGATGCGCAGGTGTTTTAGAGATTGCCAAACACGCGCTTACACAGTTGAGCAAAGTTTTGAATCCTGGCAAATGGTTCGCAAAGGGGAAAAACAAAACATTAAGCCTTTCAAACTTAACAGCGACTACTTTTTAAACACTTCAATCAAATATGAGGTTATGCTTTACAACACCTATTTTAAGCCGATGCTGCTTGAAGCCCCTCCAACAAAGCAGAGCACACTTTTGATTGCCGCGCTTGATAAATGCGCCAGCCTGGATAAAAGCCTTGTGCCTGAAAACTCACTACTCTGGGAATTTTTGATAAAGTAATTATTCATTTTTTTGCATAATTATGCATATCTGCTTGTGCAAAGATGCTCAGCGCCTGAGATTGATGCTTGGTAATCAGTGTCCTCTCCTTTCTTTGGCGCGCGCCTTCAATCAGTTCACAGCAAACCTCTCGCATATTGCCAAACAAATAAAATGCTAGTGAGCCAGGAATGGTGTTGATTTCATTTATGTAAATCTCGCCCTCCTCGTCCATTAAAAAATCAACCCTAATCACGCCCTCGCATTCCAAAGCCTGGGCGGCTTTTTTCGTCAAAAGTTTAATCTTGTTTGCAAGCGATTTTTCCACTTTAAAAGTTGAAGATGGCTTTTCTTGCAAATATTTTTCATCAAAAGAATAGCAGCCGCTGCTTTTAACCTCACAAACTTTACTGAGAGTGCATTTATCATTAAAAATCATGCACGCACAGTTAAATTCGCGCCTGTTTTCAATAAAATGCTCAAAAATTAACTTGGTGTCATAATTTTTTGCAACATCTATGGCAAATTTTAATTCACTTAAATTCGCGCATTTTTGAATGCCAATGCTGCTGCCGCAGCGTGCCGGCTTTACAATGATGGGATAACTCAATTTTTTGACAATTTCTCTTTCGTCAATTTTGTTTTGACAAACAAAATCAGTTACCGACAACCCCGCCGCTTTTAAAATTATTTTTGCCGCCGCCTTATCCATGCAGATTGCGCTGGATGCCATGTCTGGGCAGGTGTAGCAAATGTTCGCCGCGGCAAGAATTGCACTTATTGTGCCGTCCTCACCGTTGGTGCCATGCATGCACACAAGCGCACATGTTGGAACAAACTTTTTAGTTTTTAATGCACCCTTTATGGATACGCTTCCACAGCCAAAATTGAACAACACTTGTTTTTTATTTTTTACTAGTGCATGAAAGTCTGCATAAATATTCAAGTCGGCTAGGTTTTCACCCGTCCAAAATTTGCCTTCGTCATCCACATAAATTGGAAGCATTTTATAGTCATTTTTTATAGCGCGCATGGCTTGCAAACCTGTGATGATGGAAATATCATGCTCAACACTTTTGCCACCAAAAATCACCAAAATTTTTTCCATAACCCCTCCTATTTAAAATTATCTGGCAAATCGTTTTCAAACAGCACAACGCTTGATTTTTCTTGAAGCGATTTAAGAATTTGGCTTTGCTCTTTGCGCGAATAAGCATAATGCAAATTTTGTTTTTTCATTCCACCAGCGAGTGCGCCCTTTGTAAGTGCGGTTTTGTTTGTTTCGTTCATAATTATAAATTCGTCACAGCAGCAGGCAATCATCTTGCCAAGTTTAAAGTTAAATTCATATTGTTTGTCTCCCTGCTCAACCAGCCCAGGACTGACGACAATTTTTTTGCCCTTAAAAAGTTTCAAACACTCGCAGGCCTGTCGCGCGCCAAGCAAATTGCAATTGTAGGAATCGTCTATAACTGTACAGAAAGGGTTTTCAATCAGTTGCAGCCTGTGCGGAGTTGGTGATAAACCTGAGATTGTTTCAACAATCTTTTTAACATCCACTCCTAAAAGATGCGCCATATACGCGGCAGTTGCAATGTCGCTGAGCAAGGCGCTGCCCAAAATTTTTGTTTTTGCCTTATATTCCTCACCATCTATAACCAATTTAAAACTGCTGCCTCTTCGCGAATATTTGGCATCTTTTATGTAGCAGCAGCCCTCCTTTTGCCCCACCAAATATTTTTCACCTCTAAACTTTTCAAACAACTCTCTTGTGGATTCACTGGCGCAATCAAACACAACTTTGCCACCTTTGGGCATATGCTCACATAATTCAAATTTGGTTTTTTTAATTTTTTCAAGACTGCCAAAACTTTGCAAATGCTGCTCGCCAATCGCGGTTAAAATGCCATACTGAGGCTGCGACATCTGCATAAGTTCAGCGATGTCGCCCTCATGCCTTGCGCCCATTTCAATAATCAAAACCTCATCATCTACTTTCAAACATTCCAGCGCTGTTCGGCAAAGCCCCATGGGTGTGTTGAAATTTTGTGGAGTGGCGCAAACTTTATACTTTTGCTTTAAAAACGCCGCAAGAAAGTTTTTTGTGGAGGTTTTGCCAAAACTTCCAGTGATTGCAATTTTTATTCCTTTAAATTCCTGCAAAACTTTGCAGGCCTTTTTTATGTAAAACTTTTTGATGGCCATTTCACAGGGATGCATAACTAACGCCGTGAAAACAAATATAAAAGGAAGCAGCAAAAATTCTATAATTACGCCTAATGCAATCCACCAAAAATTAAAAATTAAGATAAAATATGGAAGCGTTATCGCAAGCAAAACCAGCAAATAAACTATGGCAAGCCGTATCATTCGTTTAGTCCACACCAGGTTTGTTTTGCCGGAAAAATCATATGGCAATTTGAACATATGCACAAAGTAGAATTTTGTGTCATAGCCGCATAGTTGCAAGTTTTTTGCAAATGGATAGCAAATAATATAGAAAAAAATCACAAATAAAACTGCGAAAAAGGCGTTCATTTGTCCTCCTTTAAAAACTGCTGTAAAAACTGGCAAACTTGAATTTTTCTTTCAATAAAACAAAAATGCCCTGCGTGTTTCAGCACGACCAGTTGCGAGTTTTTTATCAGTTTTTTTAGTCTTTTTGCCATATAAATTGGCGTTTGATTGTCATTTTCACCAAAAATAATCAATGTTTCTGCCTCGATTAGCGGGCAATATTCTTCTAAATGCGTGTTCACCACATTCACAAAAGTTTTTTGCATGGCGGCGCTTAGTTTTTTATAATCACTTGACCCTGCGTTTTTTGGTGGGCAACCCAAAAATTTTAAACATTTATAACAAAAAACGTTGACGAAATAACTTAATTTTCTTTTTGGCTTCATTCCAGCGCTTGCAATCAAAACCAACCTGTCAACCAAATCATTTCTAAGCGCGCTGACTAAAATGGCCACCCTTCCTCCAAAAGAATGGCCAATTAAATTGCATTTTGTAATTTTGTTTTGCTCGCAAAAGGCAATAAGCATTTCAACATATGAAAAAATCGTAAAGCCCTCAGCCTCTCCACTTTTCCCAAACGGCGGAAAATCAAAGGCGATGTTATAAAAACCTGGCAACGATGCAATAATTTCCTTAAAGCAATCTCCGCTTTGTCCCCAGCCATGCAAAAAAATGTTGACAGGCTTGTTTTTTCGGCCTCTCGCTGAAAAATATATTTGCGCCCCACCATATTTGAAAAACACAACCTTATTTATGAGAAGTATATTTTTTTTGTTACATTGCAAAATCATTTTGAAAATTTTTTAAACTTTGCTAGAATAGAGTTAGCAAGAATTTGCAAGACTTAAAAAGGAAGGTACACAAACTTGAAAATCACAGATGTAAGAGTAAGACTTGTAAGCAACGATGATGCAAAACTTAAAGCGGTTGCATCGATCACAATTGATGATTGCCTTGTTGTGCATGACATCAAAGTGATAAACGGAAGAGAGGGAATGTTCATCTCCATGCCAAACAGAAAAAGGCCTGACGGAGAATATAAAGACATTGTTCACCCAATCAACACCGAAACAAGAGAAGAACTTAAAAAAGTTATTCTTGACGCTTACGAACAAGAAGTAAATAAAGCAGAATAACAAAAAAAACACATCAAATTGATGTGTTTTTTTGTTTTTAAGCCTCAGTTTGTGTTGTTTCGAAAACAACTCCTATTTCAGCCGCTCTGGTTGGAACTGCGTAAACGCCTGAGTCGTTGTTTGTAAAGTTCCAAATTCCATCGTTGAAGCCATGGCCGCTTAATATGGTTGCCAAACCTGTTACGCCTTGCAAGGTGGTTACATTCAAATCTAATGCCCAAGTTGCAAAGGTTGTTTGAACAGCGGCCTCCACCCCATTTATAGTCATCTTGTTGTCTGTAAAAATAGGTGTTCCTGGCAGCCCTACTGTTGTGAAAGTTCCAACAATGTATGTGTTTGTGATTGTTCCAAACTGGTCTGGCCTAGCCCTGAACTGAGATGATGTTTCAGCATAAGTTGTTCTGTTTACAAACGAGAATAGTGATGCAAGCAAACTGCTGTCGCTAATTTGAATTTGGAAGGTTGGGTCAATGTAGCAGTAGTCAATGGATGCGCTTTTTCTAAGATAAACCGTCATACCCGCTTCAATTTCGTTGCCCGCAATCTCTGCTGCCGTCATACAGTTGGTGATTTTTCCAGAAAGCGAACATGTAAATCCGCCAACATACTGGCCATAAAGCCCTGCACTGTTTGAAATGTAACTTTGTTCAATGTCACCATTTGCAACGCCAACAAAGCCACCAACCGAGTAAGCATAAATTGACATTGAGCCAACCACGCTGTATTGAATTTTAGAGCCCGTTTCAATAAATCCTGCAATTCCACCTGCAATCACATTTGAATTATTAACATCAAACATCATGTTGTTGATTTCATGGAAGATGCAAGATGTAATTCTTCCCGCCGATTGATGCCCAACAATTCCGCCTGCATAAACCGTGCCAGGGAAATCTTGAACCGCTGCTGTAAACTGCCTTACATTAATCATGTTTACAGTGCCTTGATTTTGACCAACCGCACCGCCAATGTAAACTATTTTTGAACTATCCTCTTCAACAAATCGAATATCCATCTTGTCGGCCCTGGTATCAGTTACTGTGCCAGTGCTTTTTCCTGCAATTCCGCCCAAATAGATAACATCATCGCTATTGTCTGCCAATGTTATATATCCGCCTGCGCCTTTGGTGTCGTAAACATAATCGCCGTTTTCGTCTTCAATCGGCTCACCTTCCTCGTCAGTTGAAATTTGCGAAGAAAGTAAGCAGTTTGAAATTGTGCCGCTGTTGTATCCTGTAATGCCGCCAGCATATTTTTGTGTGTTGATTTCAAAATCCGAAACTTGGCAGTTTTCGATTGTCGCGCCTTGGTTTGCACCTGCGATAACGCCTGCAACAGTTCCGTTTACCACAACATTTTCAACAACAAAGTTTCTAATAATGGTGTTGTTACCGTTCACGTATCCAAAAATGCCCGCATATTCGCCAGTGATAACAACATCCCTGATTGTAATTGTAACGCCTTCATCCATCACAAATTGACCTTGGAATGGGCTGGACACACTTCCAATTGGCTGCCAAGCCGCTCCGTTGCCGTCAAAAGTTAACGACTGAGTGATGTGATAAGTGATGTTTTTGCTTGGCTGAGCACGCATCTGTTCAAATGCAGCAGTGAGGTCGGCATTTGAAGAAATTTCAAGCGTTGAACCATTTGAAGCAAAGGCTTGATATTGTGCCTCTTCGCCATCCAATCTGTTATAGCCTATTCTTATTGCAATGCCCTCTTCAATTTCCCAAACATGGTCAAAATCCCACCCGTTGCCAGGGATTGAAGTGAATGTGGTTCTGGTAAGCGCCTCTTGCTGAGAAATTTGTTTTGCATAGTTTCTTGAACTTGTGTCGTCGTCTGTAAGAATTTGGTCGTCATCATAGAGATAGTAAGCATCCAAATCATATGGTGCGATATAGAACAGCATATTGTAGTTGCCCTGCGATTCATAAACTTCGCTTATGCCATAGTAAGAGCCAAAAATTCCGCCAATTCCTGAATTTGTGGTTGCGATGTGGTTGATGTAGGCGATATTGTTTGAAACATAACTGTCATAATACATTGTTTGGTTAGAATTTTCCTCAACCGCGCAAACTGAAATTCCTGCAATTCCACCGAAATATGAGTATGCAGATTGGCTTGGGTCATAACCTTCCTGCCCTTCATTTGCAACCCTTATATCCAAGTTGTTTGTGGTTATAAGGTTGTTGAATATCACTCCGCCATAGTTATAGCCCACAGCGCCACCAGCCACCCATTTTGATGTGATGTCTACATTGGACGAACACATGTTCACTTGTGCAAAGTTGTCGCTGCCCGCCTTTCTTTCATTAAGGCCGCAAATTCCACCAGTAAAACCATTTGCATAGTTGTTGATTACGGTTGAATTTTTAACTTCGCACATGCCTATAAGCCCATAGTTGGCACCAGCAATTGTGCCTGCGTACTGATAATTGCCTTCAATATATACATTGTCAAACACAACATTTTCAACTCTGCCGAACTCTCCTATTATCGCAAAGAAACCCACGGTTGGATAGTTTAAATCAACAATTTCAACATTGGAAATTGTGTGTCTCATAACGCCGCCAGAAAGCGAACCGTTAAACTCGCTAACGCTCCACGAGCCATTGTTTTCAGTAAGTCCAATAGGTGTGAAAGGCTGGGTTAAAGTTATATCCGCAACAAGTTCATAGGTTGCCGAAAGGCTCCAATTCCCTTGGCCGATGTTTCTTAAATCTTGTTCATTTCTAATATAATAAGGATAATTTGAAGAACCATTGCCCACATAGCAGTTTACACTGAAAGTTTGTCCTGCAAACTTTTCATTTGTGGTTGCAAAAGTAAGTTCAAAAAGGCCAGCATTGACGCCAGTTATTGTCCAGTTATCAAGGTCGATAGAAACGTATGATTCATAGCCAGATGAGGTGATTCTAAACTCGCTTGTTGAAGCAGGGTCTTCCCAAACAATCGGCAAATCAAGCGTTTCGCCTTCATTTATGTAAAAAATTTGATTGTCGTCAACCAAACTGTAAATTTCTTCGTCATCTCTAACAACATAGTAAACAGAAAATCCAACTGAAATAAGCACAACAGCAACAACTAAATACATTAGTAGCCTTTTCATTTTTCCTCCAAAATTAGTACTGATTTAATTATACCATAAGCATTTGAAAAGTCAAGACCCAATTATTTTTAAAATTTGGCCCATTTTTAATAAAAAAAAGGCGTTAAACTTGCCTTTAACGCCATTTTTTGTTTTACATCAACTTGCTTGAATCATCAGTTTGAATAACCTTTAAAACATTTTCCTCTTCGCCATTTTCGGCATTGAGATAGAAATAATATGTTGCTCCCTCTTTTTCACACTCATATTCAAAACAGATTACCTCGCGATTATAATCCAGCGGCGCAAGCACAAGCCTTTGATTTTTAACCGTCATATCTTTTGGAAGATTTGATTTAAACTCATTTGCATTGTGCCCCGTCTTTTTGAGCGCGCGCGGAATGTGGTTTATGAAATAGTTGGTTGCATCATAGCCAATCACAGTGCCGCTTGCCATGTCGACTTTAACCTTAACAAGGTCTGGATACAGAATTATATCATTTTCAGTTGGCGCAATGTTTAAGTATATGTGGTTGTTTACGCTCTCTATCCAAACAATCTGTGGGTTTTCCACCCCATTTTGTTTAGCAAAATCCAGCGCGATATTTTTTGCATCTTCCTCGGTTATGTTCTTTACACCAGAGGTGCTGCCCTGACCGCTTACTGTGATTACATGTCCGCCAACTTTTGAAACTTGAACAAAAAGCACTTGGCTATCTGAGTTGGTAACATGATAGGTGTAAGTTTCAAACCTGCTATTAATTTCACCAGAATAGGAAATTTCAGCACAATTTTTAAAACATTTTTCCACTTCTTTTTGACACTCTTGCTCGGTTAAAGTGTCGCCTTTTAAGCCTTTAACTGTTTTATCCAATGTGCTGTCGGCAAACGGGCCGTCATAAATCATAACGGGATAATCAACGCCCTCACCTTTAATTTTTGAAATTTCAATGGTGAAATTGTTAAAATCACCGTCTAAATTGAAACTTTGGTCTAAAATTGAATAGTTTTGTTGCACTTTTTTAACAAATTTGTTAATTTGCGCCTTCATGTCGTTCACGCTCTGTTGCAATTTGGAAAGCGTGCTTAAATCCTGTGACGACAGGTTTTTGCCCTGTGAAATTTGGTCTGCAAGCGTTTGAGTGTAACCACCCATTTGATTGATAAATTTAACGCTATCAGCAAGGCTGTTTTGCGAAATTGGAAGCGAAGCAATCGAATTTTCTGCAAGTTCACTGTTTTGTGCAATTTCTGCAAGCAATTTTTTTTGATATGTAGAAGAGTTTGACGCCAAAATTTTGCTGAGTTTGGTTTCAGTGTTATTCACACTTTCAACAAGGTCATACAAATTTTTTTGATAAACATTTTCAAGTTGAATTGCGTAATCGTTTGTTGTGCTTGCCATGCAGCCATATGCAATGCCAAGGCCGATTGTGGAAAGTCCCAACACACCCACCGCAACTGAAAGGCCAATCACCACCGATTTTGGGAAGCGCTTTTCACGCTTGGAATCAACTGTTAAAACATCTTTTTCTTTCATTTTTGCCTCCTATATTGCAAACACATGCTTGCCAATAGTTACAACTGTGGTTCTGGAAAAAATCCATTTGCTTGTTGCAGTGGAAGCATTGTAGTAATACAAACAGCCATATGTAGGGTCCCAACCATTCATTGCGTCTCGCGCTGCGCTGTATGCCGTTTCGTTTGGCTCTAAGTTTATTTGCCCGTCATGCACGGCAGTAAAGGCCCATGGCTGATAAACAACTTCGGCAATGGTGTTTGGAAAGTCAGGGCTTTCAACCCTGTTTAAGATAACTGCCGCAACCGCCACCTGCCCTTCATATGGTTCACCTCTCGCCTCAGCATAAACGGTTTTTGCAAGCAGATACAAATCGCTGCTGCTTTGCGCCACTTGCTGGGTGTTTAAACTGATGCCAAGCGCTCTGGCAGTGTTTTGCCCAACAACACCATCGGCTGTAAGGCCATTTGCTTTTTGAAAAGCAATAACTGCGTTTCTTGTGCCTTGGCCGTAAACGCCATCCACGCTGCCTGAATAATAGCCAAGTTCTTTAAGTTTTTGTTGAACCGCTTTGTTTTCATTTACTGTAAGCGCCTGCGTTTGCTGCGCGGTGCTGACATCGTTCACAGCCAAATACACACCTAATGGCGCTGCCAAAATAAAAATGAGTGCAAGCGAAAAAAAGATTATTTTTTTCAAAATTTTATCCTCCTGTTATTGTTTTACGCTATTTATTATTTCCCAAATTTTGGAAATATAAACATAATTTGTCGAATTTTCGGTTTTTGTAAAACAAAATGCAGGATAAACCAAGCACCACCAGTTGTCGCCCTCACCGCTGCCGAGGTCGACTATCACAGCGTCATAGTTGCCCGCCGGCAGAGTTATATCCTCATATGCCCTTGCTGGAAACTCTTCATTATCCAGCCTTGCGCTGCTTGTGTAATCAAAACCCTCGCTCTGCAAAACTCTATTTGCAACAGCCTCGATATAATCAAAGTTTTCGCTGGCAAGCGCCTCCGCCTGCTGCTTTGTTTGAGCATGCGCCAGAATAGGAATAAGCGCCTCCACAATGGCGTCTTTAACCATGTATTTAACCCGCTGGTCTTCGGCTGAGTTGGAGTTCGCGCGAATGTGAATGCGCAAATATTCGCTCTCATAACCTGCTCCGCCAAAAAATGGAGCGCAAATAAGCAGCACTGAAAGAAGAACCGCACAAACCCCACCAACAATCCATTTCATAAAAAACTCCCTCCGTTTGACGGAAGGAGTTTTGACACTTTGCAAAATTTTAAACTTCAAAAATGAAATTATACATTTTGATAAAATATGATGATGTCTTTATTCTCTTGCAATGGGAACACCACATTTGGATTTTGGCTTGCAATCATGCTTTCCTTAACCCTGTTCATCTTGGCAATATCCCACAAACTGTCACCCTGCTTTGCAAACACAAGTTGCATTGCATAATCTCTTTCGGCAAGAGGCTCACCCTCTTTGGCGCTTGAAATAACCGCCGAAACCTCATCGCTGCTGATTGTGACAATGGCTTTGATTTTACCGTCAAAAAACAGTTCTCTGCCCTTCTTCACAACAACATCAACATCTGTAAGAATGGCATTTGTTAAAAGAAGCGATTGTTCGGTTGCCTTGGTTTTGTCTGTTATGGCAAAAGGCACTTCAATTTCAACAGCATTAAACGAACTTTGCTCGTCATTTAAATACACAACTGTGGTTTTTGCAAGGCCTTCAATGGTGATTTCGCCGTCCTCCACAGAAGTGCCGGTCACCTGCGCCGAACTGCCAAAAGTGAACAAAATTTTGTCAACTCTTGGCTGAGAGTCGTCAATGGTGAGCGAGCCATCCACTTTACCCTCAACAAACTCCATGTTAAGTGTTTTAGACATTGTGAAAGTTTGCGAAGAAATTTCCATTTCGTTTTTGGTGCTGTAAAGGTCGCTAATCATGTTCACAGAGGTTTCTTCAAATGCCAGTGCCAAGATGTCAAACGGCACCTGCGCAACAATTTTGCTGCCGTTTGCCTCTTCTTCCACTTCAATTCTAATGCCAGAAGAATTAACATTTGCCACGGCCTCAACAACGCTGTCTCTGCTAACGCCTTCAATTTCTATTTCCTCTTTAAAAGAATCAACAATTTGAATGTTGTTAAACTTGTCGTTTTCGTCTACAAACAACACTTTTGTGATTACATCACCGCCCACTGAAACAAAATTGCTGCCTGCCTCTGTGCTTCTAACCACAATGCAAGCCTCGCTGCCAAGCACCTTTTTAACCTTGTCGCGAGAGGTGTATGACATGCTTTCACTAGCCGAAGCATTTCCACTTCCAACAAACCTTACAATGCTGACTTCGTCCTCTTTAACGCACACATCTTCATCATTAAAAGCGATGGAATTTATGTCGATGTTTTCAACCAAAATGCCAGATTGCTCCACAACAAGTCCAAGGCTAGCCTCATTGCCTGAAATTGCATCAATGGAGTGGTCGATAACGTTCAAATTAATGATTGCTTTTTCGCCTGATTGAATGGAGTCATCTTCAAACCTTGAAGAGAATGGGCAGGAAGAAAATGCGCTGCCAATTTCGCCTGTTTCCAATTGATAAATCATGCACACATCAACATGCCCGCTAAAAGACACCACCCCGTTTGTGATTTCCTGATTGTCGACATATGCCTCATGTGATACAGCAAAAACCTTTGCTATTTCTCCATCAGCGGAAATTGTGCACGCGACATTAAATTCGCTTTTAGGCAAAGCAATTTTTTTAACCACCTTAAAATTGTTATTTTCGAAAGACATTTTCTCCTCCCACAAAATTGATTACGCTATATTCTATTAACCCTTGCGGCCAAGTATGCCAAAAATGTTTAAATAAATTTTTTATGGCAAAAATGCTTTTAAACATAGTTTTAAGGAGAACGCAATGGTAAAAATAGCAAACGGAGAGCTTTCTATTGTTAAGCAAAAAATACAATCTTTAAAAGGCCAAGAGGTTGAAATGAGCATAAATCGCGGCAGAAAAAAAATCGACACGGTGCAGGCAACAGTTAAAGATGTGTACCCTTCCGTTTTCACAGTTAAAATTGCAAATGCTAGGCAGCCGCTTCAAACCTTTTCATATTTTGATGTGCTGTGCGGAAATGTGATTATTCAATAATTTTGTCGCATTTTGTTTTGAATAAAAAATTTTATTTCCTATAATAAGGATGTGGGCGAAGAGTTAGTTAAAAAAAATAAAAGAAAGGTTTATTTTTTTCTTGCTTATAAATCAATAACAATCGATTGGCTTCTTGTTTATGCAATCGATAGTTTATATTACGCTGATATCAAAGGCATGTCTTTTTCTATGATTTCACTTTTAACCACTGTTTTTTGCCTGAGTTTTGTAATCGCACAAATTCCTTGCATCAAACTTGTGCGCACAATGGGCACAGCCAACGCCTCACGGCTTGGAACATTTTTGCTTTTTGTTTCAACCATATTTTTATTCTTTGACCCTTGGGCGATGTTTGTTGCGCAAGCGCTTTCAGGCGTGGCGCTTTCCATGAAAAACCTTGCCGAACCAAAAATATTAAAAGATAATTTAAAGATGTTCGGCCTCAGCGACAAGTATTCCAAATATGGCTCTACATCTCGTTTTGGCTTTGCATTTTTAACCGCGATTGGAACTTTTGCGGCAGGTTTCTTATATGAATATTGGGTTTATTTGCCTTTCATTCTTGCTACATCTATTTTATTTATATCTGTTATATTATCTTTGTTTATTAAAAATGAAAAAGAAATCTATAAAAAACAACATAATTTACCTAAACACAATGTCGCCATGGAAAAATTTGAGTATATAAAACTGTTCAAATACAGAACCACATGGTTATTGCTGTTTTTTTCAATGATTTTCTTTGCTCTTGTTTGTTGTCCAATGGATATAAACAAAATGATCCTTCAACAACTTGATTTTTCTGCTACAACAATTACAACCATTTGCGGAGTGGCTTACCTTATTCGTTCTTTTGCAACATTAGGTTTTGGATACATATATTCAAAATTAAAATTTAATAGTATACATATCATTACTGCTTTTTCGGTGGCTGGGTTGCTTATGATGGGGCTTGGAGGAATGTTCCTCGATGGCATTGCCGCTTTATTGATATTGGGCATTGGCACAACGCTACTTTATTCAACAAAGGACCCTTTCCACATTGTGCGTGAAGACTTTGTTATGAACAGCAAAGGCCTCACCAAAAGGCAGACCTTGCTTTCAATCACAAACATAGGCACATATTTGGGCCGAACAATAATGTCACTGATTATAAGCCAAATATTACTCACACAAACAGCGGCAATGACAGACCTAATTATACTTGCCAGCCTTGTGCCTCTTGCCATCGTGATTTCTCTGCTGTTAGACAGAAAACGCAAAGTAAATAAATATTAAAAAACCGACTAATGCCGGTTTTATTTTCGCAATTTTTTGATTGCTTTTTCCTTGTCACTGCTGCCATACACAAAACTTCCGCTAACCAAAATGTCCGCACCAAGTTCTGCCAGAAGATGCGCGTTGTCTTCATTGACGCCGCCATCCACTTCAATTTTAAACGCAAGTTTATTGTCTGCCCTAAATTTGGCAATCTTTTTAAGTCTGTCGAAAGTTGCTTCTTTCATAGGTTGCCCACTTGCGCCTGGCTCCACTCCCATCAAAAGCACAACATCCACATAGAATAGAAAACTTTTCACGTCCCTAAGTGAAGTGCTTGGCTTAAAGGAAATTCCTGCAAGCGCGCTTTTCTTTCGAATATGCGAAAGCGCCAACAAAAGTTGTTTTTTGTCTTTAAACGCTTCAAAATGCAAGGTTACAATGTTCGCGCCAGCATCTATGTAATCGTCGATTACATTCTTAGGCTCGCTGACCATCATATGCACATCCAGCGGCAGCGCAGTTTGAGAGTTGATAAGTTTAATAAAGCCCGCATCCAAACTCTTTTTGCTCACAAACTTGCCATCCATAACATCGCAGTGCAGTAGTTCCACTTTTTCCTGCAACTCTTTTGCATACTCTATGATGTCATATGGGTCTTTAACTGGGTCAGTGGCAACTGCAATATCAACCTTTTTTTTCATATTTTTTGCTCTCCTTTATGCCTTGATAAATTTTTAAATAGTTTTCATATCTAACGCTTGAAATATTGCCCTTTCCCACCTGCGCTTTCACGCCGCAGTTTTTTTCATTTGTGTGAGTGCAGGAAAGATACTCGCAATTCTTCAAAAATGGTGCAAAGTCAGGATAAAACAAGGCAAGTTTTCTTTCATCCATCTGCAAAAGTCCCTCGTCAAGTTTGGAAAAGCCTGCCGTGTCAGCGATGTATCCTTTGCCAAATTTATACAAACTCACCATGCGCGTGGTTTGTCTGCCTCTGGCGGTTTTCTTTGCAAGCTCGCCAATCGCTTCCTTTTGCTCGCCGTGCAGCGCGTTAAGAAGTGAACTTTTGCCAACCGCGCTCTGCCCTGCAAAAGCGCAAACGCCCTTTATTTCATCTTCCAGCGGCTTTATATGGTTTTGCTGCGCGCTAACAAAAATAATCTTGGCAACTTTTGAATAGGTGCTTTCAATCGCACTTTTAAGTTCATTATTTAAAATATCACACTTATTAACACAAATAACAACTTTTATTTGATTTTTTTGGCAAAATAGCAATAATTTATCAATCAGCAAAAAATCCGGCTTTGGAATTGGAGCAAGCACAATAATCATTTTGTCCAGATTTGCAAGCGGCGGCCTGACCAGCAGATTTTTTCTTGACAGCACTTTTTCGATTATTTGTTGACTTTTATCATACTCCACAATGTCGCCAACAAAAATCCCCTCGTCCTTTAAGTTTCCTCTCGCCACACAACTTTGGCCGTCCACAATAAACTGACCAGCGTTCTTTTTTGTAACAAGCCCTTTCACTCTTCCTCCTTAATCACACTTTGCCTAAGTTGCCCGCACGCCCCGGCAATGTCCTCGCCCATGCTGCGGCGTTTGGTTGCCGTAACGCCCAGGCTGCAAAGTTTTTGGGCAAAAGCGTAGGCTTTTTTAATCTCTGTGCCTTTCAGCCCTCTCTCTTTAACATCATTAAGCGGAATGACATTCACATGACAGTTGAGCCCTTTCACCAGCCCAGCCAATTTTTCAGCATCCTGCATGCTGTCGTTCTCGCCGTCTATCAGCGCATATTCAAAACTTATGCGCCTGCCGGTTTTGTTAAAATAATACTTGCACGCCTCGATAATCTGCTTGATTGAATATGCGTTTGCGATTGGCATGGTTTGCTTTCTTTTTTGGTCGCTTGTCGCATGCAGCGAAATTGTTAAAGTAACATTAAACCCATCATCTGCAAGCGCGTAAATTTTTGGAACAATGCCGCAGGTTGAAAGCGTGATGTTTCTCTCGCTGAAATTAAACCCATCTTTGGCACACACCAACCTCAAAAATGATGTCACATTTTGATAGTTATCAAGTGGCTCGCCCATGCCCATAAGCACAATATTGGTTATGGCGCGCTTTTTAACCGAACCGCCCAAATCCTTATTCACAATCACAACCTGCTGCAAAATTTCGCCTGCGCTGAGGTTTCTTATCAGCCCGTTAAGCGAAGAGGCGCAAAACTTACAGCCCATCGCACAACCCACCTGTGATGAAACGCACAGCGTTTTGCCATAGTCATGGCTCATCAGCACGCTTTCCACCACCTGCCCGTCTTTCATGCGCAAGGCATATTTGATTGTGCCGTCTTTGGAGGTTAGTTTTTTCACAATCTCAAAGTTTGGATAATCCTCTTCAATCTGCTGCAAAACTTGCTTTGGCAGATTGGTTTGATTTAATTGCTTAGCGTTCATAACCGCATCAAAAATTTGCTTTCCTCTAAACGCAGGAAAGCCCTTTTTTACAGCATATTCTTCAATTTGTTGCAATGAATAATCTAAAATCATCAGTCCACCTTTTCAGCGTCCCTAAGCCCATTTAAAAAAGCCTTGCCATCCATTACCTTGCCAGACGGGCTGATTAAAGACAAAATTTGCAAAACCGAATTGTTGCATTTAATTAAAAATTGGTTTTTATCTTTAATAATATCCTTAGGTTGATATAAAAGGTTGTCTGCCGCCACAGCCGCTTTAAGCACTTTTATGCGCTGCCCGTTTATTTCAAAATACACGCCAGGATTGCTTGAAAGCGCTTTAACTTTGCAAACATTTTCAAGCGCCGATTGATTAAAATCCAATTTGCCGTCCTGCTTTTGAATCAGTCTTGTGAAAGTTGGCTTTCCTTTCTGCGGAGTGAACGACGCACTGCCATTTTCAATTTGCCTTAGCGCCTCGTTTAAAAGCCCTACGCTTACTTTTGCAAGTTTGTTTTCAAGCGACAAATAATCGTCATCCTGAGCGATTTCAACTTTTTGCTGCAAGATGACATCGCCTGCATCCATTTCATAAACCATTCGCTGAATGGTAACGCCCGTGCTATCCATATTTTCAAGCAGCGCGGTTTGAATTGGCGTTGCCCCTCTCAGTTGCGGAAGAAGTGATGGATGCACGTTCACGCCCAGCCCTAACCCCAAAAATTCGCGTGAAAGAATTTGCCCAAAAGAGGCAGTGACAAACAAATCAAATTTCAATTTGCCAATTTCTTCCACATGCGCATTAACTTTTTCATACTGCAAAACAGGGATGCCCTTTTCAAGCGCAAAAGGTTTTACGGCTGGCATTGTGATTTTATGCCCTCTGCTTGCAGGACGGTCTGGCTGACAAATCACAGCCACGACTTCATGCCCTGCCTGCAATATGCCTTCCAGCACAATTTTTGCGAAATTTGGAGAACCTAAAAACAATATTTTCATTTTTTACCATACTTTTTGATGTATTCTTTGCCATTTTTGCTTCTGTCGATGAACAAAATGCCGTCAAGATGGTCTAATTCATGACAAACGCACCTGGCAAAATATTTTTCGCCAGTTATTTCATACTTGTATCCCAGCCTATCCTGAGCGCGCACGGTAACTTTAAGCGGCCTTTTAACCACATCATTAAAATTGCCAACACTGAGGCAGCCCTCTTCGTCTTCCTGCTCACCTTCGGCATGCACGATTTCAGGATTGATAAATTCAAAAAAGTTGCCTGAAATATCCATAATCACTGCGCGGATTGGCACGCCAACCTGTGGAGCGGCCAAGCCCATGCCGTCATTGGCATACATAGTTTCACGCATGTCATCCAAAAGTTCGGCAAGTTCATCGTCAAATTCGGTGACTTTTTTTGAAACTTTTCTAAGCCTTTCATCGGGAAATTTTAAAACTTTTCTTTTTGCCATTTCTCCTCCTATGACATATTTTCTGGATTGACCTCAAAAAACACGCTGGATTTTAACGCATCTAAGGTGCAATCATAAATTTCATCTTCTATTGCCCTGCTGTTTTCAAGGCGCATGCGAATGATAACTTGATATCTATACAAATTTTTAATTCGCTTGATTGGCGATTTCATGGCGTCCATATAGATGATGTCATCAAAATGTTTTTCACGCACTTTCAATAGTTTATTATAACATGATTTTAACTCATCTTTCACCACATTTTCATCACTATGACAAAAAAGTATGCGGATGATTTTTGAAAAAGGTGGAAAAGCGGCGGTTTTTCGAATATTCGCCTCTTTTTTGAAAAATGATTTATAATCATAGTTGGCCGCAAATTTATAAACATAGTGCCGCGGCGAGTAGGTTTGCAAATCCACCTTGCCTTCACTTACGCTTCGTCCAGCGCGGCCACTCACCTGAGTGATAAGTTGAAAACAGCGCTCAGTGCTGCGATAGTCGGCGCGATACAAACTTTGGTCGGCATCTATAATTCCAACAAGCGTAACATCTTCAAAATCATGCCCCTTTGCAATCATCTGCGTGCCAACCAAAATGGCTGGCTTAGTGGACGCAAACTCTTGCAGCAGTTTTTGATGCGCGTTCTTTTTTGAGGTTGTGTCATTATCCATGCGCAAAATTTTTACATCTGGAAACAGATTTTTTAGTTCGCTTACAATCTTTTCAGTGCCAACTGCGCCCTGCTTAATGCGCGCCGAGCCGCAATTTGGGCAAACATCCAGCACCTTATACTGCTTGCCGCAATAATGACATTTAAGCCTGTTGTCCTCTCTATGATACACCAAACTCACGTCGCAATCGTTGCATTTTGCCACATATCCACACTCTCTGCACATCATAAATGAGGAATATCCCCTGCGATTTATAAATATCATGGCCTGCTTTTTTTGATTGATGACTTTTGCCAGATCACAGAGCAGTTGCGTTGAAAATATTCCGCTGTTGCCTGCGCGCAGTTCATTCATCATGTCAATGATTTGAATTTTAGGAAGCGGCCTGCCGTTGGCGCGAACAGGCATCTCCACCAGTTGGATTTCACCATCCATCGCGCGCTGATAGTCGTCAATGCTTGGCGTTGCACTTCCAAGCACAAGCGGACAGCCATTGAACCTTGCCCTAAACGCTGCCACCTCTTGGCTGTTATAGCGAGGATTGGCTTCGCTTATGTAAGATTGCTCATGCTCTTCATCGATTATTATAATCCCCACATTTTCGCATGGTGCAAAGATGGCCGACCTCGCCCCCACAACAACCTGAGCCTCACCGCTAAAAATCCTGCGCCACTCGTCAAACCTTTCTCCCGCCGAAAGCGAACTGTGAAGAAGCGCAATTTTTTCACCAAAGCGCGCCCTAAACAGCGAAACCACTTGCGGCGTGAGTGAAATTTCAGGCACAAGCATAATCGCACTTTTGCCATTTTCAAGTGCGCGCGAAATCAGGTGCATGTAAACCTCGGTTTTTCCACTGCCGGTTACGCCATGTAATAGAAAGGTTTTATTCCCTTGAATGGTTTCTATTGCGTTAAGTTGTTGAGCGTTTAAAGTAACTGTTTTGTCGTCCCTGCCCAGCCAAAGTGGAGTGCGGTTTATTTTTTGTTTTTCAACCACGATAAAATTCTTGTCAATAAGCGCCTTAACTGCGCTCTCGCCAAATTGCTGTTTAATGTCGCTAATAAGCATCCTTTGCTCAGTTTGCAATTTTTGGATGATTTGTTGCTGCTTTTTTGCCCTGCTTAAACTTTGAAGGTCATAATCTCCCAAAACTGCATACTTTTCGAACAGTTCTTTAACCTTACCTTCACGAATTTCACTTGGCACCAACAATCTTAAAACAGAGGTTTGCCTTAAATGAAATTCATCGCACATAAAGCCCATCAATTTGATTAGTTCGCCCTTTATAAGTGCAAAATCATCCATAACGCCATAAATCTTTTTTATTTTTGCCGCGTCATAGTCGCAATTTTCTTTAAGCGCAATAACAAAGCCCTGCAAGGTTCTTTGCCCAAATGGCACGCAGACCCTTGCCCCAACCTGCACATCTATTCCATCCGGAACAAGATATTCAAACACTTTGTTAAGCGCTTTAACATCTTGGTCGATAATCACTGACGCGAACATGGCACTCCTTAAAAAAATTCTATTGCGTTTTGCAATAGAATTATATCACACTTTTAAAATTTTTCAATTAAAAGTCGCTTGGCACCACTTTGCCTTGATAGATTTCTTCACAAGCGATGCTGATTTCTTTTTTATCGCTGCCTGCAAGTTCTGCCCTTCTTACGGTTGCAATTTGCTTAGCACGCTTAGTAATCAAGTTGCAAAGCACATAAACATTGCCCACTTTTGCTACAAGTTCATCAATTGGCGGATAATTCATCATAACACTTCACCTCTAAATAAATTTCACGGCTAAGTATAGCACAAATCTTTTATTTTGTAAAGCGCAAAAACCCACTTTTTGGCTTTTTTGAAACTTTTAAAATTTCCTGAAACTTTGGAGAGGCAAATGCTGCGGCATTTTTATTGCCATCAACAGCAATTTGACAAATTTCATCAGTTCTAAACTTAACTGGCACATATTCAAGCGACATTGGATTTTTACTTACAGCGGCCCTGCACATCTCTTTTGTGATATACTTTTCTGGCACATCTTTAATGTTGTATCCGTTTGCTGCAACAGCATCCTTGCAAATGTCAACATCTAGCAGTTCCTCTGGCACACAAACCAAACTAGCCTTACTTTGATTTTTTACGCCCTCTCTGCAAATATCCTCTGTTCTTGTAAGAAAAGGCACGTCCCCTAAATAGTTGCCATTTTTCATTGCTGCCAAACAAACCACATCCGTGCGCAAACTTCTTGGAATTTTTGATAATGCATCGTTTGAATGCTCAACTGCAATCAAACAAAGCGCTTCATCCAATATGCTTGGTGCAACGAACCTAATGTTTGCTCCATCTTGCTCCAACATTTTTTTTGCTTTGCCGTAACTTGTGATTTCCAAAATTTCTTCTCCTGTGGATAAATTAAAAGGCAAAAATTCTCATATATTGAAAAGTTTTAAGCCATTTATGCCCTTTCGATAAGAATAAGTATACGCTCACTCACTCACTCTGTCAAGCCCTCAAATTAACTTTTTTGTCTAAATTTTCTTTTTATCTTTTTCAAGAAAAATGTGGAAAAACTTTGCATTAAATTTTAATTTTTGTGGAAAAAACAAAAAAACGACCCAAAATGGTCGTTTTTTTAATTTTTTCTTTATTTTTTTGATTATTTTCTTGGGTTTTTGATGTTTGCCTGAGCAGCCGCAAGCCTTGCAATTGGCACACGGAATGGAGAGCATGAAACATAGTTAAGCCCTGCGTTGTGGCAGAATTCAACACTTGATGGGTCTCCGCCATGCTCGCCGCATATTCCAAGTTTGATGTCTGGGCGAGTGCTTTTGCCAAGGTCAGCAGCCATTTTAACAAGTTTGCCAACGCCGTTTTGGTCAAGTCTTGCAAATGGGTCGCTTTCAAAAATTTTCTTTTGATAGTAAACATCAAGGAATTTGCCAGCATCATCACGGCTGAAACCATAGGTCATTTGTGTTAAGTCGTTTGTTCCAAATGAGAAGAACTCTGCATATTTTGCAACTTCGTCAGCAGTGAGCGCTGCACGAGGAATTTCAATCATTGTGCCGATTTTGTATTTCAAATCTGCTTTCTTCTTAGCAATGATTTCGTCTGCTTTGTTTGCAACAATGTCGCGAACAAACTTAAATTCTTTTGCGTCGCAAGTGAGAGGAATCATAATTTCAGGAACGATGTCATAGCCATGTGATTTTTTAACTTCAATAGCGGCCTCAATAACAGCCTGTGTTTGCATCTCAGCAATTTCAGGATATGTTACTGCAAGCCTCAAACCTCTGTGGCCCATCATTGGGTTGAACTCATGAAGGTCTGCAACTGTTTGTTTAAGTGATGCAGCAGAAATGTTCATCTCTTTTGCAAGAGCCTTGATTTCCTCGTCGGTGTGAGGAAGGAACTCATGAAGAGGTGGATCCAAGAAACGAATTGTAACTGGGCGGCCTTTCATTGCTGTGTAAAGACCTTTGAAGTCTTTTTTCTGCATAGGAAGAAGTTTTGCAAGTGCTTTTCTTCTCTCTTCAACAGTTGATGCAACAATCATTTCTCTCATTGCCATAATTCTGTCAGCGTCAAAGAACATGTGCTCTGTTCTGCAAAGACCAATGCCCTCTGCCCCAAATTCAAACGCATTCTTTGCGTCTTTTGGATTGTCGGCATTTGTTCTAACTTGAAGTTTGCGGTTTTGATCTGCCCATTCCATAATTGTGGCAAATTCGCCAGAAATTTTTGCAGGCTCAGTTGCAACAGCGCCAGCATAAATCTTTCCAGTAGAACCATCGAACGCTATAACGTCACCTTCTTTAAAGGTTTTGTTTTTGATTGAGAATGATTTGCCGTCTGGGGCAAACTTGATTGCTGAGCAGCCAGCAACGCAGGCAGTTCCCATACCTCTTGCAACAACGGCAGCGTGAGAAGTCATTCCTCCTCTTGCAGTCAAAATGCCTTGTGAAGCGGCCATGCCTTCAATATCTTCTGGCGAGGTTTCAAGCCTTACAAGCACAACTTTCTCTTTCTTTTCAGCCATAGCCTTGGCTTTTTCTGCTGTGAAGCAGATTTTTCCGCAAGCAGCCCCTGGTGAAGCAGGAAGTGCCTCGGCAATAACCTGTGCTTTTTTGAGTGCAGACGCCTCAAATTGAGGGTGCAAAAGCGCATCAAGTTGTTTAGGGTCAATCATGAGAAGTGCTTCTTTTTCGGTTATCATTTTTTCTTTAACAAGGTCAACGGCAACTTTTAATGCGGCCTTAGCGGTTCTCTTGCCGTTTCTTGTTTGAAGCATGTAAAGTTTGCCTTTTTCGATGGTGAACTCCATGTCTTGCATATCATGGTTGTGTTTTTCAAGAGTTTTTGCGATTTTTACAAATTCGTCATAAACCTTTGGATTTTGTTCTTTAAGGGTTGAAATAGGAAGTGGAGTTCTAATTCCAGCCACCACGTCTTCTCCCTGAGCATTCATCAAATACTCACCATATAATTGGTTCTCACCTGTTGCAGGGTTACGGCTGAACGCAACGCCTGTTCCAGAATCATCGCCAAGGTTACCAAACACCATAGACTGAACATTTACAGCAGTGCCCCATTCATATGGAATGTCGTGCATTCTTCTGTAAACGTTTGCTCTGTCGTTATCCCAAGACCTGAACACAGCCTTAACTGCTTCCATAAGTTGAACTTTTGGGTCTTGTGGGAATTCCTCGCCAAGGCCTTTCTTGTAAAGTGATTTGAAAAGTTTAACAATTTCTTTAAGGTCCTCAGCAGAAAGGTCTTTATCATATTTAACGCCTTTCTTTTCTTTGATTTCGTCTAAAATTCTTTCGTATTTAGATTTATCCTGTTGCATAACAACGTCTGAGAACATTTGGATAAATCTTCTGTAAGAGTCATAGGCAAACCTTGGGTTGTTTGAAAGAGCAGCCAAGCCTTCAACAACCTCATCGTTTAAGCCAAGGTTTAATATAGTGTCCATCATTCCAGGCATAGAAACCCTTGCACCTGAACGAACTGAAACAAGAAGAGGGTTTTTGCTGTCGCCAAATTTCTTTCCTGTGATTTTTTCAAGTTCGGCAAGTTTGGTTTCAATTTGCTTCATGATGCCGTCATTGATTTTTCTTCCATCTGCATAGTATTGAGTGCAGGCCTCAGTGGTTACGATAAACCCTTGTGGAACAGGCATGCCAAGGCGAGTCATCTCTGCAAGGTTTGCACCTTTACCACCAAAAAGTGCTTTGTTTTTTCCGTCTGCTTCTTTAAAAGCGTAAACAAATTTTTTCATGCATTTCTCCTTTTTTTCGATACGAGATAAGTATACAAAAAAGGCAATTTTTTTCAAAATAAAATAAGGTGTTTTTTAAAAATAATTTTAATTTTTTTGCAACAAAAAAAGGCTTATTTTTTAAGCCTTTTTGTAACTTTCAAGATGTTTTTTTGTAATGCCTTTTCCAACGCCAACGATAACATAACTTTGGTTATCTAAAAGATATTGCGCCACCTGTTTTATATCGTCATTCGTAACTTTTTCAAGTTCTGCATATCTTTCTTTGTCTTTAAGCAAACATCCATTAAATCTTACATCACGATATGCATTGTTTATTTTTCTGTTCAAACTAATCTTGGCATTTGCCAAACGAACTTTTATTGTGTTCTTAATTTTTTGAAATTCATCTTTGTCCAAACCGTTTGTTGCTATATCTTTTAAACAGTTTTTAAATATCGCTAAAACTTTTGGCACATTATCACTAATGCACCCAAAACCCAGTGCAAGCCAACCACAATTTTCGTTTAAACCATGATTTGTGCCAATATTATACAGCAACCCCTGTTTATCACGCGCTTCAACATACAGCCTTCCTCCCGCATCATTCATTGCAGCATCTATATAAGTTAACGCAGCCTTTCTTAAATCATAAAAATTAAATATGTTCATCTGCAACACTACTTGCGTTTGAGTATTATCTTTATTTAAAGCATAAAACTTTGGCTTTTCTATTGGCTCTTCGATAGGTTGTGGAATACTTTTAAAATCTTTCATGAACAAAAACTTACCAAGATATTTTTCCATCAATTTTTTATACTGGCTTGCTCTCATTTTTCCACCGCCATAAATAGTAAATTTATCTGGCGTAAATTTTTGATAAAACTCTTTTAAATCATTTACAGAAATTTTTTGAATTGATGTTTTTGTGCCTATTATGTCATGAGAAAATTCACTATTTTTATACATTTTTCTATAACCCAGTCTTCCTGCAATACGATTTGGATTTGACAAACCTCTTTTATATTCTTCCAAAATGACTTTTCTTTCTTTGTTTACTTCACCTTTATCAAATTTGCAATTTGTAACCCCATCTATGTAAATTTTAAAGCCCTCATTAAACAACTCATTCAAAGACGAACAAACGAAACTAATTGAATATGGACCTGTATAAGCATTATTGTTTACGCACATTATATTCAGTGTTTTTCTTCTTTCATATTCGCTCATATTCGTAGTGCTTTTAAATGCCATATGTTCTAAAAAATGAGCAACCCCTTCTTTGCCTTTTGGTTCGTCTACTGCACCCACTTTAAACTCACCAGTAAAGTATGTAAACTCGGCGTCCTTATCTTCCACATAAATAATTTTTGCTCCGTTTGGGTAGCGATATACTTTTACTTTTGACATACCTCCTCCTTGTTGAAAAAAATTATAACACAAGGTTGACTTAAACGCAATAAAAAAGTTTAGCACTAATGCTAAACTTTAATATTTAAACAACCAATATTTTTAAGCAATCTGTTCCATTCCTAGAACCGCACCAATCATCGTCCCGCCAGCTGGATACATCATATAAAGGTGATCACCAGTAAAAGACGAACCATTTACAAAAGCCATACTGGTTGTACTATTCATATATGCTATTTCGCCATTGCCAGTCATGAACGCTGGGGTTAAATAACCAGAGTCTGCGATATATTCATTTAATGTTGTATTATCAGTATTAAATGGCACGTCGTTTCCATAAACATAATCAGAATAAATATTTCTTTCTTGCGAGCCTAAATAATCTTGATCCATAGCAACCATAATCAAATTCAAGTATTCGCCTTCTTTGTTAGGAATATTTTTATAAACGATATTTGACTTTGTATATCCGTTTAATAAAACATTTAGGTCTTTGAGTTCATTAGCAATTTGATAAGCGTTCATTACAGTAAACCAAGGCTCATTTCCTGTAACATAATTTTCGAGAATTGTGTTTTCATCTATTGAAATTCCGCCTCTCCTTTTGCCCACAGTAGTCCCTTCTGAATTTTCCGCTTCGCTGATTAAGAACATTATTGGTCCACCAAAACGCTTCATTTCGCTGTTTGCGATTTCATTTTTTTCGGAAGCATACGCAAAGAAAGCGCTATTAAAGCAATCGTAAGTTTTTACATAATCAATATAAACATTTCCCCTGTCTGTTGTGTTGTTTACATCCAACTGACTGCTTTCTGCATACCATGCAATCATGTATTGTTTTGCAATACTGTTGCTTATTTCTGTCGTGCCATGAATTGATTTTAAAAGAATGAGTCCACCAGCAGCATCTTCCGCAGATTCAGTTGCGCCAGATTGAACTTCGCCAGTATTTCCAACGGTGTTAACATTTTTAAAATATGCCCTTTCCGTTGTTGTATTATCTAATAAACCAGAGAACACAAACACGGTTGAATGTCCTGGGATAATATCTGCATCACTTGTAAAAATTTTACCGGTATCAGAATAACCGAGAGGTATATCACTTACATCAAGTTTAAAATAATTTCCATTAAATGTGAAATCTTCATTTAAATAATGTGTATATAAGAAACTATAATCCCTGAGAGAACCATCAGCCTTTGTGTAAGCGCCAGCCTCGCCTGTTGTTACAAAATAATCACTTGGCAAATCTTCAACTTTAACTTCTATATCATTATGCATATATACAGCATTGACGTCCACCAAGTTTTCTGCTGAATATCCTTTACTAGCAAGATAATTTTCCCAAATATCGTAATAATACTTTTTTACATATTTTCCATTTTCATAGAAAATCGCTTGTGATTGTGAACGAGAAAATTTGTTTTGTTGCAATAAACTTTTAACTTCATCAGAAACCAAATTGATTCTTGCAATATCATCTGCCGTATAAGCATTCCAACCATCTTGAACTGTAAAACTAAAAGTAACTGGCTCAACAGGATTACCATACATATCTTTTTCAAAATCAGCAGGTGTCATTTCAATTTTGAAAGATTGCCCTATTGCTGCATCAGTAAAATCGAATTTAAAATTTTGAAATGAGTAATAAGTTTCATCTTCTATTTTTGACCATTCACCATTTTGCATTATGTAAACTTCAACATTTACATCATATTCATCTGCTTCAACTATTTCACTTGCACTTTTACTAATCAATGAAAGCGTTGGCTTAAAAATAAAAGCGTTGTCGTCACCTACCACATAGCCGTTATCTGCATTGCCTAAATAGAAAGCATCTTCGTTGGTTGATGAAACCGATGCTATATTATGTTTATATGTAGTAACAAAACTTGGCTCAGTAAACAAAACAAGGTCATAAATAAGGTTCATATTTTGAGAAACATTAACCGTTGCAAGCGTGTAAACCATCTCCTCGCCAATGATTTGGCAGGTTATGGTATAAGCGCCAGTTTGCAAATTTCCACCAGCTTGCGAGTAAAGGCCGTCTGTATAAACAATAAACTGTGTCTGCTCCGCTGCCTCGCTTGCAGGAATGTCAAACTCTGCCTCAGTCAAAGTTTGCGTGCTGCCATCATCATATGTAACATTCACTGTCACATTGTTAAAGTCGATGGTTTCGGTAACATGATAATAGTTTTTAAAAGATGATGTACTTACACTGGAAATAGTTTTATCATCCTCGGTTGAACATGAACAAGCCACCCCAAATGCAGCAACACAAGCGCAAAGCGCTCCGCAAAAAGCAATTGCTAATTTTTTCATATGCACCCCTTTTACTTATTCATCTTAGTATTAGTCACATTCTAGCACATTATTCTTTTTTGCCCAAACAATTTTACCTACAAATTATTGTAACCGAATCTGCCAGACTTGACCCGTCGGTGGTTCTTATTGTAAGCACCACCGCTTTGCGCGAATAGAAAACAACCTCGCCGTTAGCCGAAACCTCGGCATAATAAGCGATTTCGCCGTTGTCATCGGTGTAAGTGTTGCCAGTAAGGCTGAAAGAAACCCTGTCTGGATGTGTGGCATTGTCAGGAGCATAGTCATAATCAATAAACACGCTGGCATAACCCTCTTCATCATTAAAATCCACAAACAAATACTTGTTGCCATTAACCTCTTGGTCAAAGGAAGTGATTTCAATGTCCGTCATATACACCTGAAATTGGTCAAGCCTTGACTGCATGCCAAAGAATGTTACCACAATAATGGAAACCAAATAAATTATTGCAATGGAGAAAATAATCGTCTTTTTCATGATTCTATCTCCTTAAACAACACTTTGCTTTTGTAGTAGAACATCCACCCTCTAAGCAGTAAAAGCGCCAGCGCAATAAAGAAAAGTTTAAGCCAAACAAAGTTTCCTCCGTCCATGAGGAAGAATAAAATCAGCCCAAACGCCACCGCGCTTAAAGCAAACGCCAGTATTGTGGATTTGACTTCATTAGGGTTTCCAGAAAGTATTCCCTCTGTGCGCATTCTAACCGTTTGTGGATTGAGGAAATCTAGTTCCGCGCTCCATAATATGTGCGCCAGAATAAGAAAAAGCATCATAAAATACGCTAAAATTGCGTTTCCTGCGCTTAAAGTAGAGTTTACAAAAAATATTGGCGCCGAAATTGTTAAAATAATCACACTGACAACTGAGTTAAAAAACAACCTTGGAAACAAAATTTTATATGGTTTTTGAGGCTTGGTTTTGTTTAAAAACATTGCCTCACCATCCCTGCTGTAAATGGATGAAACGCCAATGTTTGACGCCATGATGAACAATAATATTATTAAAATGTTAAAGCCTATCACAAAGAAATCGCCCATCGCCCTGGTGTTGATTGCAGCATATATAGAACATAACAACAAAACTGCAATAGGGGTAAGAATGAGTGTAGTTAGTGCTGTTGACAACACTCCATTATCCCTGATAAGTCGTTTAGATTCATATATACTTGTTGATAAAAATGTTTTTCTTTGTACATTTTGATGTTTAAAGCGTTTGCGATTTACATCAAACTCAAATTGTTTTGCGATGCTTCTTAAATAAAGAGGCCTTGAAATCAAATAGTTTAATGCAACCAAAACTAAAATAACAGCAATCATAATTAAAAGCACAATCCAAGAATATTCCGTAAACAAAACAGACTGTAAGTTTTCAAACTTACCACATAAAAATATAGTAAAAGCGTAAAAGATAAAGAATTTTTCTGTAAACCATGTTAAAAAATTTCTCATAGCCTTTGAAACTGCGGTCCAACTTTCAATTAAATTGATATCTTCTGGAATTGCTTCAATCAAAAACACCACTCCTACAACTAATGCTGTAACAAGAACGAGTGCCGATATAGTTTTAATCAAAGGAAATCGTTTTAAAAATTTAAGAATATAATGCATAGGAAATGAAAGCAATCCTCCAATTAAAACTGGAACTGCTGCAAATATAACAAGCATAACGGGCATCCAAATAAAATACATAAATGGCAACGCCGACAAAAGCCCATATGCAAAAAAGATTGGAATAACAAAAGTGAACGTTCTTTTTATTTCATTTATGTAGTAAACAAGCATTTTGGAGAGATAAATCAAATTGCCGTTTACAGGAAAAGTTACAAGCATTTGATTGTCTTTGGAATAGAAAAGCGTTTTGCTTAACCCAACCGTGCAGGTGAACAAATTCAAAACAAAAATTACAAAAAACACAACCGCCATAACAGAAATTGGAATTCTGTTTAAGGCTGAAAAAATGTTTAAAAATTGACACAGCCAAAGCACCAAATATGCCACCGCCGTTACAACCACAAAACCCAAAATTGCAAAAATAACTTTAAAAAGAAGTTGCTTTTTATTTTTTAAGAATGAAAGATTAAGCCGTTCTTTTAATTGCATTAAGAAAAGCGTTTTAAATTTATTTAAATTTATTTTGCTATTTTTTAATTTTTCAGCCTTATTTTTTTGCATTTTTCCTTCATTTTTTAATTATTTTTTTAGTTTTTAATTATTTTTTTTGATTTTTTTGCTGTTTTTTTAATTTAATTTTTTTAATTATTTTTTTAATCCAACCGTCTTTTTTAGGTTTTTCTTCAAAAAATTTACTTTCAGGCAGCTGCGCGTTTTCTTGCGGAATTTCAACTTCGCCTGGCAAAACATCTTTTTGATTTATAATGTTTAAATAAAATTCTTCCAAGTTGATGTTGTCTTTTTGCAGTTTTTTCATTGTTACTGATTTAACAATTCTGCCATTTTTGATTATAACAATTCTGTCGCAAATTTTTTCAACAACGTCAATTATATGGCTGGAAAAGAAAACAATGTTTCCTGCCTTTGCATGCTCTCGCATGCATTCTTTTACTTCGTAAATAGATGTTGGGTCAAGCCCTGTCAAAGGCTCGTCCAAAATCCAAAGTTTTGGATTGTGCACAAGCGCCGACATAATTGCAATCTTTTGTTTCATGCCGTGGGAATAGGTTGCAATTTTGTTGTCAATAGCCTGCTCCATGTTAAGTGATTTTAAAAGTTTTGCAAGCCTTTCGTCTCTATCCTGTTTTTCAACATTGTATAAATCTGCTATGTAGTTGATGTATTCTCTGCCGGTGAGTTTTTCATAAAGTGCATAGTGATCTGGCACAAACCCAAATTGTGCTTTCGCCATTTCTGGTTGTTTTTGAATGTCATAGCCGTTAATTTCAATGCTACCCTTAGTGGCCGGCTGAATTCCAACAACACATTTGATGATTGTGCTTTTGCCAGCGCCGTTTGGCCCTAAGAAGCCAAGAATTTCACCCGCCTTAACTTGCAGACTGACATTTTCGGCTGAGTAACGCTTATTGTTGCCATACTGCTTATACACGCCACTGATAACCAACTTGTCTTTGCTTGCCTCGTTCATGCACTTATCAACCTCCTTTTGATTATATTTTTGCTTTAATGCCAAACTATCCAATTTAATTTTTTTGTTTTTGCCTCTAACCATGTTGTAGAAATCTTGCATTTGAAATATCCACACATACACAAACCAAACGCCCAAGCCCAAAACCGTGTAAACCAGAAAATACAAAAATTGATACAGCGGATAGAAAGTGAATGTAAGCGAGCCGATATTAAACGACCACGGCACTCGCAGATTTTCCGCCCAAGTTCCAAGTTTTTCTGCCACAAAATCGCTGTTGATAAAGAAGAAGTCAACCGAAGCGTCATAGTTCGTAAACCAAGCGTTAACAATAAGCACGAAAACATAATAAATTAAAAAGCCCACCATGGAATAGTAAAAATGTTTAAGTTTTGGCCGCTGATAAATCCCTAGCAATATAATTAGCAGCGGCATAGCAAACGCCATGATGTGGTTGGTCCAAAATCTAACCACGGTTGGGCTTAACGCGCCGAGGGTGTCGCCATAGTTTGGCATAAACATTGCAAGCAGTGCGCCCAAAACGTTTATAAACAGCGTGAAATAAAAAACCTTTTCCACCTTAAACATCAAACAAATTGGCGTGATGAACATTGCGGTGTTGCATAGATGCAGCGGCCATCTTGTTGGCTCTATAAATCTGTGGAAATCATAATCAAAGCAGTATGAAACCAGTGTCACCAGTGAAATATATAGCAGCGCCATTCGAATGTATTCCCTGTTGCGGTTTCGCAAAAGAAAATACAGCCCAAACAACACAATAAAACATAGGTATAGATATAGCCTGTGATATAACGCAAAATCTTTGCTCGCAAGGCTGCCTATGTTTCCAAAAAAAGTTTGAGGAATAAACGGCGGAATTGAAAACAACAAAACAATCGGCAAGCATGCAAGCATTTCAAGCCCTTGCTTTTTTGAAATTTTAAAATAACCATTTGTTAAGAATATGTATAAACTGTAAACAAAACTTATGCCCACCTCAATCGCGTAAAACCCTCCGCCAAGCGAAAGGTCATAAGTGCCGGTGAAAGAATAAATAATTTGTGACATGAAGCCAATGTTTAAAATGCTTACAACCAAACAAAAGGTTTTTGCATAGTTTTTAAGCACGTCAAATTTAAAAAATGGCAACATCATTAAAATTATAACGCTGGCAACCGACAGCCAAACCATAAGCGCGGTCATAAAAGTTACAAACGGCGAAAATGGGCTGCCAGACAGTGCTGAAACATCCTGAAAGATTGAATGGCTTGAAGAAAAGTAGCGAATGAAAAAGCAAACTGCAAGAAATAACGACACGCCTTTCATCACAAAAGACAATTTCTTGTTGATTTGTTTACGAAATATGAAATACAATGCTGTGAATAGAACAATGATTACTCCTAAGAATATGTAGTTCACTTTTCCTCCGTAAATCTTAAAGCCAACCTGGCTTATATAATTCTATCATAGTTTGTTACAAAAACAAAAAAATTTCACAAAAAATAAAAAGCCATATCGGCTTTTTAATTTCGTAATAATATCAACGGCACCTGCATCTCTTGCGTCAGCCCTGTGTGATGCCCCTTAAAGGCTGGCGAAAATGGATTTAAAATGCCAATTTTGTTTGTTTTGCATATTGCAATGTAATCACCCAGCAAATCTTGCTTATCGCCACATTCGCCAAAATACCCCTGTTTAACCAAATCATTTGATTTATGTAATTCAAAATCTTGTGAGTATGCCAAATTAAAATATTGTTCAAATTGCTTTAATTTTTGATTTTTTACCTTAAATGCAACTGCGCGAGGCTCTAAAAACGGATAAATTTCAAGCATATCCATAAGTTCGTCGTCGTCATAAAAATCAACATAGCCTTCAACATCTATCTGGCCATGGTCGGCCGAGATTACAAAAAGTGTGTCGCTTGTGCTGTTAAACAGCTCTTCACAAGATTTTGAAATGTTTTGAATTTCTTGTTTGGCTTGCTCGCTGGTTACGCCGTGCTTGTGCATGATTGAGTCAGGCTCTGGATAATACGAGTAGATAAACTGTTTGCCTTCCCTTTCGCAAATCTGCTGAATGCAGCCAAAAAATTGTTCTCGCGACATACAAACATTGTTGCGTTCGGGATGAGCAACCTCAACATATTTTGGAAAAACAGTGTTTATTTGATAGTCGGTTTTCGCGTTATCAAAATAATAATTCAACTGCCCAAGTTGGCTTTTATAATCGCCTACTTTTTCGCCGCTAATGCTGTCTGTGCCCAAAAAGATGTCAACATTGCTGTGCATATTTTGAAAATACATGCTCCAACCAAACCAGCCATGTTCCAAAGGACACTGGTTTGTGAGCAGCGAGGTTGTGGCGTTGGTTGTGGTTGAAGGAAAAGTAGAAGTCAGCGTTTGTTTTATATTCCTCATCAAAAAATCATCTTTTTGCACATTTAATTTTAAAGGATGCAAGCCCAACCCGTCAAAGCACATAAAAACCACATTTTTAGCATCACTTTGTAATGCTTGTTTTAAAATTGGCAAGGTTGCATTTTTATTTGGCGCGCCTAAAAATTCAGCAAGAGCGGCTGAAATGTTTAAAACACAATTTTTAAAGTCTGGCTTTATAAATCCTTTCATGTCTTAAATATATCATTAACAAGGCTGTATGTCAATGCAAAAATTGCATATCGTTTTTCCCGCCCGAAGAGGCGGGTCGCAGGTTCAAATCCTGCCGAAAATAAAAAACGGGTTTTATTTTAACAAATTCAAGTCGCGGCAAAATGCCTTTGGCATTTTCGTTTGGCCGCGCATTACAAAAAAAACAAGCGCCAGCGTTCATCGCCGGGCTGTAAGCACGGACAGAACACAAGCGCAGTTTATCATAGCCCAAAATTACTTAGAATTTCAGCTGCGGACGGCAGTCGCGACCAAGTCGCTCGTCGACTTGCGTTTGGTCGCGAAATGAAAAAACAAGTAAAAGAGCGCAGCTTTTCGCTGCAAAGCGAAAACAAGCATTAACGCAGTTTTTTCATTTGGCTGGGGTGGCAGGATTTGAACCTGCGCATGCAAGAGTCAAAGTCTTGTGCCTTACCGCTTGGCGACACCCCAATATTTAAGTGCAAAGATATTTTATCAAAACATGGCCAATAAGTCAACAAAATTGGCAAAAAACTTTGCACAATAAATTAAAAATCGCGAATTCTACTTAAAGTAGCGTTAATCAAACTGTTGTTTTGATTTGCCTTTTTTCTTTGCTCAGGATTAACGCTCTCCATGCAAAAGCCAACATTGCTGTTTAGCATATCTTCAAAATCAACATCATACACTTTACACAACCTAAAAAGCGTGATAACTTGATTTTCAGTTAGCAAAATATCAGTGTCATGCTTTGTGCAGTCATAGTAAGTTGTCCAAGCATGTATCAAATCATATAAGTTTGTTTGTTCAAATTTTTTAGAATAATCATAGCCTTGCACCACACTCAATTTTTTGGAATGAGGAAAATGAACATATCTTAAACTGCCGCGCAAATCAATGTACTCTTTATCTTGTGGGTTGCGCTTGTTGAATTTAAGCCACAAAGCAACTTCGGCATGAAAGGTGTCAACTCTAAAAATTGTTCCGTCTGTAAGAATAATACCCAAGTGCGGCAAGCGGGAATTTTTGATTTTGTCAGGCGTGACGAATGTAACGCCATTTTTCTCCTCTTCAAAATAGTTGTCTGGAAACCTTTGCGTGGACAAACAAAAATAATCAAAATTTTTATCTGGTAATTGACTTATGTCCAATCCCAACTTTCTGCATTCAATCAATGTTTTGCCTTCATCCAAATATTTTTTCAGCGTTGTTTTAACAAAATCTTCCATTTTTCACCCTTTGATAAATGAATTATAAATTATTTATAACACAAAGTCAATAACGATTTTAACCCAGAATTTTTGATTAAATAAAAAAACTCCCAAAAAGGAGTTTTTTGGTGGCTCACCCGGGGCTCGAACCCGGGACCCCTTGATTAAAAGTCAAGTGCTCTACCGACTGAGCTAGTGAACCGTGTTGATTTTTTTGCGTAATTATTGGCTGGGGTGGCAAAAGTTTTGACGCCCGGAAAAATAAGCCGGTGCGCTTATTTTTCAGTCAAAACGGGAACAAACTTGCTTTGTTCCCCGCCCGAAGGGGCGAACCGTAGGTTCGAATCCTGCCAATAAAGCAGCCTGACGAACCAACTTGGCTGGGGTGGTAGGATTCGAACCTACGCATGTTGGAGTCAGAGTCCAATGCCTTACCGCTTGGCGACACCCCACCGAAAAGTAAATATGGGGTGATCGAAGGGGATCGAACCCTTGACCTCCAGAGCCACAATCTGGCGT
>ERZ1643251.622-NODE-622-length-48270-cov-9.254070_pt1 | contig 48270 bp, 48 predicted proteins | sample MGYA00579261_ERZ1643251 | MGnify/ENA primary metagenome ERZ1643251 (study PRJEB29033, sample SAMEA4952267) | chicken gut metagenome | biome: Broiler Chicken; feature: Gastrointestinal Tract; material: Caecum | place: Ireland | collected 2018 | study: Broiler... | reverse complement strand
TTTGTCCAACCTGAACTCTATCGCCATATCTTTGTTTAGCTGTTTGATTCATATAACGTACTATATGTTGTCGATCGACAAAGACAATTTCATAAGCATAGGCATCTAAAATGCCTTTTAAGATTTCATATGTTATTTCCATACATAAATATTCCTTTCTTTATTCAATATCAATAAACATCATCTTTATTGATTCTATTATATCTATTCATTTTCTATTTTCCAATATTTGACATTCCAAAAAGACTTTTTTATGCGTCTTAGAAAACGAGGTGAAAAGAATGCAAATCATCAGTGGCTTAAATCAAGATTATAAACGTCATCAAATCATTCAAAAGTATGTTCAAGAAGCTCAAAATCATCCTTTTGAACAATATATTTATATCTGTGATCAACCAGCTTTTATTGAAAACATATTTTTTCAATATACGCATTGTTTGGTCAATATTCAAATTATGAGCTGGAATCAATATTTAAAACAATTACAGCTTCAATATCATTTAACGCAACATCATTTACTTTCTCAAGTAGAATGGGTTTATCACTTAAGAAATATCTTTAATGAAGAAACATTTCATTGTTTTGATATGGAAAATCCATTACCTTTCATTAATGAATTAATTCCACTTATCAAAGATTACGAACTTTACCAAATCAACTACCAAGATATTCACCATACGAAACTTCAAGATTTCTGGCATATTTACCAATCACTTTTATCACGTCTTGATAGTTATACACATTTGACATTAGAAAGTTTATTTCAAAATGTCACTTTTCATGAACAAGACCATCTCATCATTGAAGCTGATCATCTTTATCAAAAACAACGTCAAGATATTATTCAACGTTTAGCAACAACATGTGATGTCACTTGTCTTTATACTTATCAACATGATGAGCGTTTATTCAATTTACCTTATCATCATTTATGTCAAACAAGTCAAGTCATTGATCAACCAACTTATTTCACACAACATCTTTTTAGTCAAGAACCCGTTTCAACAAAGGAAACACAACACATGTACAGCTTTGTTGCAGGAACACCTTATCAGGAAATTCAACGTGTTGTATATACAATTTATCAAAAAATTGTGGATGAAAATCTTCATTACCAGGATTTTACAATCATTTATCCTAATCAAAATTATCAGGATGATTTATTAACCATTCTTGATGAATTACATATACCTCATTCCTTACCTTATCAACAAGAGCGCTGTTATGAGCGAAGTTATCAACTGATTTTACAACAATTCAAACAATGTCAAGGACATACTTTCCATGAACTTGCAGTCGAATTGCTTGCATTGGAACTTGACAAAGACTATCAGGACTATCTTCAAAAAATAAGCGAACTTGATGGTCAAATATCTCCACAAGAATTCATAGAGTTTTTCCAAATGACATTTCCAAAATCTAAACAGACTTTAGAAAAAAGACAAGATGAAATTCATGTTTATATGATTGGACAAGGTGAAGCGATGCCTTCAACGCATTTATTTATCTTAGGAATGAATGAAACCATCTTACCTCAAATCATTAAAGATACATCTTTATTATTAGATGAAGATATTGAATTGTTAAGAAAAGAAAATATCTCAACTCCTCTTACAACCAGTGAACAGTTAGGTGTTCATGAAAATGATATTTTCAAAATACTGACAACACCATTTTCAACATTAACTGTTTCATTAGCGATGAACTCATTGTCTGGAGAAACCTTGCTCCCTTCTTCTTTATACAAACAATTAACTCAAATGTATACCTTCCAAAAACTTCCTCCACTTCAATTTCTACCTTTAGATCAATACTATATAGCCAACGGAAAAGCAACTCATAAAGAAACTTTGAATCAAAACATTGCACATTATTTATCATCACATCATCAGCCAGATTCATTAACACCTGAGTTGACACAGTCTTTATATAGTTCATATCTTTCAGTCAGTCAAATTGAAACTTATAATCAATGTCCTTTCCTCTACTTTATTCAATATGGTTTAGGCATTTATCCTATTCAAGATCAAAAATTATTACCGAATGAACTTGGTTCTCTCATTCATTATGTTTTATCTATGAATATAGATCAATCTTATGATATTTCTCAACTTGTTGATCAATATCTTCAAGATCATGAAACACTTTCACAAAAAATAGCTCACTCCCATGTCAATCAATACTTTATTGAACAATTAACTCAAGATCTGCAAATCACTCTAAAAGTGCTTAAACAATTCTTAAATACGGGCAATTTCCATGTTCAATATAAAGAGAAAAAAGTCAAAAATACAATTCATGATATCAATTTTAAAGGTATTGTTGATCGTATTGATGTCTATGAAGATTATGTTTCTATTATTGATTATAAATCAAGTGCCAAAAGCATTGATCTCAATCTTGCTATGCAAGGTTTTCATATTCAGATGCTTGTCTATTTAGATATGGTGACAAAAATGATGGATAAAAATCCAGGGGCTGTTTTATATTTCAATACGAAAAAACGTATTTTAAGCGTACAACAAAGTATGCATGAAGCCATTAATGAAGATGACTGGATCAAACAATATCGTTACAATGGTTATATCGTTGATGATGGCAGTCATCAAAGTCTTTTGAATTTAGACCCTACTTTTGATAGACGTTCTGCGTTGATACCAGTCTCTTATGTCAAAAGCAGAGATGAATATAAGGGACAAATTCTTTCTACTGAACAACTTCATATTTTATTTGAAAAGATCAGCGATCATATTTATGAACTTTATCAAAGTATGATGGATGGACATATTGATATCGCGCCAAAAGGTAGTGATCAAAAAGCAACACATACATTAGTGAATCCTTGTTTTTATTGTCCATATCATAGTATTTGTGGTTTTGATGTTTTCTATAATGATTATCAGCTTGTTGAATTCTTAGATGTTGAAAAAATATTAGGAGGTGAAGACGATGCCGTTTAATGCTGGACAATTAAAAGCTATCCAACAAAGAGATTCTTCTATTTTAGTTAGTGCTCCTGCGGGAAGTGGAAAAACGAAAATTCTTGTCAGTCGTATTATTGAATTATTAAAAGAAGGATATGAAATTTCAGATTTCCTGGTGGTAACATTTACACAGGCAGCTGGTCATGAGATGAAACAAAGACTGACTGAAGAACTCAATGAACTTGTATCTTCACCTATTGATGAAAAATTAAAAACACATTTACAACATCAAATTTTTAATCTTCCTCATGCCTATATTACAAACTTTCATGGATTTTGTAATTTATTATTGATGAAATATGGATATCTTGTTGGCGTTATGCCTGGATTTGAAATCAACAGTGATCCTACTATCATCAAAAAAGAAGTTCTTACAGAATGTTTAGAACAATGGATTCAAGATGAAAATATTCGTGATTTTCTTTCCTTATATTTTCCTGGTTATTCTTTAGATGATTTTCAATCTTTATTATTATCTATTGATAATATTTCTCATTCTATTGATCATTTTTATGATTTTATTGATCAGATGAAAACAAATAATTATGATAGTCTTTCCTCATCTTTAGAAGATTGGCCTTTGTTTCCTTATTTAAAAAATATTTTCTATGATGAAGTCACAATGGCTATGAATAAATTGATTGAACTCCAAATATTCTGTGAACAAAATAATCTCACTGATTTTTATGAAAGACCTGATGAACAGACTGAAATGAATCAATTATTAAAGGTTCCTTTTGATGCTTATTATGATTATTTAGATGAACGTCTTCAGGCATTATCACATGCTATCACTTATGATACTATGGTTTCTTTAATCAAAGCTCCTGTTGATAAAGCCTATAATATGTCTTGGAAAGAAGTCGATCCACAGATCAAAAAAACTTTTACCAAATTGAAAAGTGATATTTTATCTTCTTATCAAAAATCAGCTGATGCCTATTTAGAAGATCATAGTGAAGATTTAATTCAAAAGCTTCAAGTCAGCTATCAGGCTATTAATATGTTGCTTTCTAAAGGTCAACTGTTGGATCAATTCCAACAAGCTTATCAACAAAGAAAAAAAGAGCTTAATCAGCTAGATTTTGCTGATCTGGAAAGTTATACACATCAGCTGTTATTGCCTGAATATGGTATTGTGGATATTTTGTATCATCGCTTAAAAGAAATCATGATTGATGAGTATCAGGATACCAATCAGATTCAAGAATCACTCATTTCACTGATTTCCAAATATCAAAAACCTTATATTCCTCTATTTATGGTTGGTGATATGAAACAGTCTATCTATCGTTTTAGACAAGCTGATCCTCAAATCTTTCTTGATAAATATAATCATTTTTCATTAACTGATGAAGAATGTTTAAATAGTCAAACAAGAAGAATTGATCTTGTCTTTAATTATCGTTCTTCTAAAATTGTTTTAGACTCTATCAATTTTATTTTTAATCAAATTATGGATACACAAATTGGTGGACTGGAATATTATTTAGATGACAGTGCCCGTTTAAATTATGACTATGATGGCAAAGAAGCAGGACATCAAAAAGAAGCACGTGAACGTTTCTTTCAAGATGATATGCGTCAAACAGAAGTATTGATTGATATCTATAATCCTCAATCTTCTTTAGATAAAGAACAATATGAAGCTCATATGGTTGCACAAAAAATATTACAACTTAAAGAAACGATGCGTTTAGATGGAAAAAAAGTATCTTATAAAGATATGGTTGTTTTAATGCGATCAACAGTTTCATTTTTAACATTTAAAAAAGTTTTTGATCAATACCACATCCCTAACCATATCGTTTTATCACAAGGATTTTTAAAGGCAAATGAAATTGAAAATATGCTGACATTTTTAAAGGCCCTTGATAATCCTCGTAATGATATTGCCTTATTAAGCGTACTCAATCAGCCTTATACATGTTCCTATATTCCTTTAGATCAGATTGCATCATTACGTGCAAACCATAAAGATTTATCTCTTTATGAAACATTACAATTATCATCTCATCAACAAATCATCCAATTTTTAGAAGTCTTTGAAGAACTCAGAGCTTTTAGCTATCAACATTCACCTTATGATTTATTGAAAAAGATTTATGAAGTCACAGACTATCCACTCTTTGTCTGTCAGCTTGTCAATGGTGAACAAAGAAAAGCAAATTTACAGTTGTTATTGGAAGTTGTTAAACAATATCAACAACAATATCCTTATCTTCATGATATCATTGACATGTTTGAACAATCAGCTGATTTAGCACCAGCTATTGTCGCTTCACAAAATGATGATTATGTTGAATTCATGACAATTCATAAATCTAAAGGTTTAGAATTTCCGATTGTTTTTGTCTGTCAGACACACAAACAATTTAATACACAAGACAGCAAAGAACGCTTTATGATTGATAAACAATTAGGTATTGCGGTAAAACCAAGATGTCGTGTTCCAAGTGAACAATATGGAGAAATCACAGTTGAATATGAAAACTGTTATCGTAATATGATTGCCAGACATCAATTAGATGAATCTATCAATGAAGAGATGCGTATTTTATATGTTGCTTTGACTCGTGCTTCTCAAAAGCTCATTTTAACTGGTGTCATCAAAAGCATTGATGAAATCAAAGATATAATGAACAAATTAATCATCAATGAACATCCTGATATTTATCATAAGAAAAATGCTGAACATGTACTACTTTATAATCGTATGCGTAAAACAAACAATTATCTTTCATGGATTTTAGCTGCTATTTTCCGTCATCCTCAAATTATTCAACAATGCTTCAATCATGAGGAATTAAAGCCTTTAGCCAAAAAACTTCAACAATATCATTTTGAAAAATATCTGACTTTTGATTCAACTGAACATGCTATGTTCTCCTTGACACTAACAAATGATCAAGACATTGAAGAAAAAATAATTCAAACATCCAAACAAAATGAAATGACTGATAGTCAAATACAAGAACGATATCAATCATTCCAATACCCTTATGATACAAGCAAACCATTAACTCTAGCAGTGACAAAACTTCCTCATATTCAAGATCAAAGCCACGCTTCAATAACAGACGACAATGAAAGCTTCTCTATGAGTGCCAGTGATAAAGGAACATTAGTTCACTTACTTTTAAGTTATCTGACATTCAAAGAAGATCATATCGAAACATTGATTCAACAACTTTATCTAGAAAAATTAATTGATGATGATGGAAAAGATATACTTGATCAATATCAAGGTAAAATACAGGGATTCATTGATAGCCCTTATTATCAAATGATTCAAAAAGCAGATTATATCTATAAAGAAAAACATTTTGCCTATTATGATGAAACACTCCAACAAACCATTCATGGTATTTTCGACTTAGTATTTATTTATCAAAATCAGATTTATGTCTTAGACTATAAGACTGATCGTGTTTCACAAAATAGTGCTGATGATATTTTAATACAAAAACATCAGATTCAATTAGATTATTATAAAAAAGTCTTGATGGATATGTACCATCAAGATGTCAAAGCTATTGTCTATTATTTACATATCAACCATGGTGTAGAATTTTAAAGGTCTGAAAAATTTTCAGACCTTTAAAAATATCTTCTTCTTTTATTTCTAAATGAATACTTATATGTCATTGTATAACGAGGATGATTTTGATAAATCATATAAAGATTTATACACTCTATAGGTATAAGTAAAGCCAATACACGAGTCAAATCAGGCAAAATCATTAAATGCTGATTAAATAGACCTAATAAGAAAGCAACTACAAAAATACAAATAGTAAGAATCTTACCAAATTTCATAAGCACTGTTCCTTCAGCTTTTTTTAAACTTAAAAATTCTAACCCAATTAACAACCCTATAACAATAGCCACAATAATTTCTTCCATGACAACACTTTGCATCAAAATAACACCTATAATGATGATATATGGTATAACCATCCCTAAAATTTTATTCATCCTAAGCACCTCATCTTTTCTATCATTATAATTGACATATCTTGTCGTTTCAAGTCTAAGATGTGAAAAGAGTTCTACTTGTCTATCATCTTTTCATTAAAAAAGAAGGAAGTCTTTTTCCTTCTTTATAATTATAGAATATGAATTTGAAATTCAACGCCTTTTTTACTATTACACACATCATATTGGAAACCATGTAATTCTAAAATAGAACGACATATCGCAAGACCTAACCCAGTTCCTTGACGATCACTTGAAACATAAGTATCCCAAATTGTTTCTTTTTGTTCATGACTCAAAGGTTTTCCTTCATTTTCAAAACTTAAAATACCTTGATGATACTTAATATAAATATGTCCATTTTGTGGTGTATGTTTTATTGCATTACTCATAAAATTTTGAAAAACAATCTTGAGTTCTTTGAAATCTCCTTGAATATGTGGAAATTCATCTTCCATCACAACATGAATATGTTTCTTTTTTAGAATAGGCGCAAATGTTTCTACAATTGACATTAATAAATCCTCTAAATCAATATCTTCTTTATGTAATTCCACTTTACCAGATTCTAATCTTGATAAATCTAACATTGCCATAATCAATTGATTGATATGCTCTATTTCTTGATGAATCGCACTTAAATATTGTTGTTTCTTAAGATCATCTTTCCCTGCTTCAATTAATTCTATATAGCCATTAATAATACTTAATGGCGTTTTAATTTCATGAGTAAAATTCGCAATGAACTCTTTTCTCATACCTTCTAATTTTTTTACATATTCTATTTCATCATTTAACTGTTGAATTGTTGTTTTTAATTGTTGACTCATTTGATTAATATTATGTGATAATACACCTAATTCATCTTTAGCTTTTTCATTAAGATGAATATCAAAATCATTATTTGCAATGGATAAAGTAGCTTGACTCATCTTTTTAATACGCCTTGTCAATATATATGAAATCAATAAAGATATCATTATACAAACAATAAAGGAAATGATATAAATAATCATTTTAGAGTAAATGACTTGATGTGTAATTCTGCCAATCGCGTTAAGGTCATATGTATAAAAAACAAGATAACCATCTACATCTTGAACGTCATAATCTCCAAATTCGCTATTTTCAATTGGTTTGGCATTTTTAGAGATTAATGGTTTACAATGAATAGAATATAAAGTGCCATCTTTTTCCTCCAAGCTGCTTTCACCTGATGAAAATCCTTCGCCCTGTTGAGGGAGCATAGAAGATACACAATCAGTAATAAACGCATCATGTTTTTGATAATTATCTTCATGAGAATTATCATATTTATCTAAATAAAATCCCTGAGCAGATAAAAAGCAATTCGCACTTTCATATGATTCAAAATGCATTGTGTGAATCTTTTCATCATTTTGTCGATGATCTAAGAAAACCTGTCCATTAACAGACAAATAAGAAAGATCTTCAATCGTCATAGAAACATTGTTACCCACAAGATCATATGTAGGAGAAGCAATATCTATAGTCAAAAAATAATCATCAACATGTTCTCGAAGAATATTTTCCATTTGTTTTTGTATATCCAATGAAATCTGTGACAAATCAAATATTAAAATTGTTATATATTCTTCATATTCATTTCTTAATGTTAAATATGTCTTGTTTTGTTCACGCTGATTATACACCATTTCAAAATCTGGATTTAATACAAAAACTGATTCTATTTTATATCCATCTTCAGTTTTTAAAGACTGTGATATTTCTTCATAAAAAGAAGGATTCAACTCATCATATTTTTGACTATAAAGCACAGATAACTGCTCACACATTTCATTGACATTATACATATTATTAATTTTAGAATAGGCATGAAATTTTTCTCGATGAAAATCAAGAGTCACATTCAAAACTTGAATCAATACAAAACTCATGAAAACTAATATAAAAATCTTTTTACCTAAAGTCCATCTCAGTATCTTTCTCACTGACGTTCACCACCTTTAACATATATCCTGTTTTGATAACAGTTTGAATATAACAGGCATATTTTCCTAATTTCTTACGTAATTTTTTGATATATGTATCAACTGCCCTTCCATCACCATAATAATCATATCCCCATATATGATCTAAAATCTGTTGACGTGTCAATAACTGGTTTACATGCATACATAAATATTCTAATAGTTCATATTCTTTATGTGCTAATGGGATTCGTTGCTGATCTATGATTAGAATACGATTGATACGATCTAATTGAAGATGACCAACAGTTAATATATTTTCTTCCTTTTTCTGATCACGTTTAATCATGGCAATCACTTTAGCATGTAATAATGATAACTGAAAAGGTTTGATGATATAATCATCTGCTCCTAACTGATATGCCATTAGCTGATTTTCCTCTTGTGATAAAGCACTCATAAAAATAATAGGTTTTCCTGTTTTTAATCTTAATTGTTTACAAACTTCATAACCATCAATACCAGGCATCATAATATCTAGTAAAATTAAATCAATCGTCTCATTAATCATACTTAATGCTTCATAGCCTTGTGTTGCTTCAACGACTTCAATGCCTTTTAATGAAAAATAATCTTTGATAATCTGACGAATATGAAATTCATCTTCGATGATTAGTACTTTATACATCTTTTTCACCTCAATCTTATCTTAACACACTTTTGTGGAATTGAAGTGGAATCGAAAATATAAATAAGCTCCGAGAAAAAACGTGACATTCTATGACAAATTATGTTAAAATCAAGACGTTTTAATAAATATGAGGAGAGGAAAAATGAATAAAGAAGAAAAGGTAACGACCGTAAGTGAAGAAAATATTTATAAGCTTAATGGACGTGTTCCACTTAAAAAAGCTATTCCTTTTGGTTTACAACATGTTTTAGCTATGTTTGTCGCAAATCTTGCGCCTGTTATTATTGTTTGTGGAGCAGCTGTTGTCAGAGGTTCTGGTGAGCATTTGACATCAGCTGAAATTACTTCTATTTTACAGTGTGCTATGTTTGCGGCTGGTATAGGAACATGTATGCAACTCTATCCAGTTTGGAAAATTGGTTCTAAATTACCTATTGTCATGGGAGTGAGTTTTACATTCTTAGGAAGTTTATTAGTCATATCAACAAATCCTGCTTTAGGATATGAAGGTATGATTGGTGCTGTTATTCTTGGTGGTATTTTTGAAGGCTTGGTTGGATTAAGTGCAAAATACTGGAAAAGATTTTTAACGCCTGTTGTTTCAGCTTGTGTCGTGATTGCGATTGGGCTATCACTGCTATCAGTAGGAATGGATTCTTGGGGTGGTGGTTCTGGTGTTGAAGACTTTGGTGCCTGGTACCATCTTCTTGTTGGAACTTTTACGCTTATTATATGTTTAATATCACATTATCGTTTAAAAGGTATTTATAAAAATTTAAATATTCTTGTTGGTTTAATTTTTGGATATTTATTATCTGTTATTTTGACAGTCACAGGAATTGCACCAATGGTGGACTTTTCTAATATTGCGGAAACAATTCATCAAATTGGATATTTCAGTATTCCAAAATTAGTATTCTTTACAGAACATATGCCCGTCTTTGATTTAGGTGCTTTCTTCACTATTGCAATTGTCTTTTTAGTTTCAGCTGCTGAAACGACTGGCGCAACAACAGCTGTCTGTAAAGGAGCTTTAAATCGTGATATTCAAATGGAAGAACTTCAAGGTTCATTAGCTGTAGATGGATTTTCAAGTGCTATTTCTGGATGTTTTGGTTGTCTCCCTTTAACATCTTTTAGTCAAAATGTTGGTTTAGTCACAATGACACAAGTCATCAACCGTTTTACTATTTTCATGGGAGCTTTAATCCTGATACTAGCATCGTTATTTCCACCTCTAGGGGCTTTCTTTCAATCATTACCTCAATCAGTTTTAGGTGGATGTACAGTGATGATGTTTGGTTCTATCATGTATGAAGGTATTAAAATGTTAAAAGATAATACTTTTGATGAACGTACAATGATCATTGTTTCACTTGCCTTTTGTATTGGGGTTGGTGTCACTCAAACTTCAGGAAATTTCTTTACATGTTTCCCATCAGTTGTTGGAGAAATCTTTAATGGAAATGCAGTTGCAGGAGTCTTTGTTGTATCATTATTATTAAGTTTAGTCTTACCTGAAAAGAAAAAGAAAAAAAGGAAATGAGAATATGTAAAAAGCATATTCTTGTTTCCTTTTTATATACTATCAACAATCATACTTTAAATCTGAAAAATAAAACTCTACACCAGATTCAACATTTTGAACACCATAATCATAATGATGAAGCTGTAAAATAGCCTGACATATAGCTAAACCTAAACCACTGCCCTGATGATCATGTGTCACAAAAGTATACCAGATATCTGATAAGTGTTCTTCATCAATATGTGAACCTTCATTGATGATAGAAAATCCGTGATCAATCGTTATATAAATATGTCCTTGTTCTGGAGTATGTTTTAAAGCATTGGATAAAAAATTATGTATTACTGTTTCTAATAGCTTACGATCACCTTGAATCATAGGATGTAGAACTTTGATATCCACTTGAATATGTTTTTTCATCAATAAGACTTCATATTCATCAACAATTTCCGTTACACTATTTTCTAAATCAAATTCTTCTTGATGAAGCTCTACTTTTCCAGCTTCAAGTCTTGAAAGTGACAACATGGATTGAATCAGCTGATTGAGTCTTTCTGTTTCTCGATGAATGATTGATAAATATTTTTCTCTTTCTTCTTGACTTGTTGCTTCTTCAATTAATTCACTATAACCATTAATAATACCTAGTGGTGTTTTCATTTCATGCGTAAACTGATTCACAAAATCTTTTCTTAATCCTTCCAGCTTTTTAACATGTTCAATTTCCTGATTCAACTGTTCCATAGTGTTTTTTAACTGAGAAGACATACTTTGAATACTTTTCGCTAATGAACCAATTTCATCATGAGAACGGATATTGATTTCTTCATCAAATTGATTATTTTTAATTTTTAATGCTACTTTTTCTAATGCTTGAATAGGTCTGCTGATTGTCCATGACACCAATAATGATATACATATGACAATACAAAATGCTCCTAAAAATAATCCCCAATTTTCTTCAAAATACTGTTGAACCATAAGGCTATCAATATGCGCCTGGTCTTCCATTCCAATAACTACTGCATATAAATCCTGGTCTTGGTCTTCCCAATCTGTGAGTCCTGTCATACCAATATAATAGTAATGTCCATGATAGCTTGTATAATAGGCCGTCATGTAACCATGGTGTTTAAGTTGAAGGACATGTTCAAGATCTTTTTGTTGGCTTAAAAACAATTGAGAATCATATTGACTTTGAATTGATTTTTCGCCATCTATACAAAACTGATTAACACTTGCTGATTGGATTTGATGCTGATCCAATTGACCATAACTGTCTTCACCCCATTGAAGATAAATCAATTGTTCATCGTCTAATACATATTTGACTTCAGCTTCACCAGGAATAGAATAACTATAATCAGTTAATTTTTGCATCAGATATGTCTTTAAACTTTGTCTTTGTGACAAAGATAAATCGGCAATAGATATGTAGATTGATGAATCATCATAGATATGAATATAATTATCTAAATAAGGACTTACAGAAAACCATTTGACAACTTTATCATCTTGTTGAATTAAACATTGATAAAGGTTATTGTTTTCACTGATATAATCAATAGAATTTATTTTTTGAATCACTTCATCATATTGAGGATAATGATCATATTCAATACCTAATTGTTGTTGGAGATTATCAAGATCATCAAAATCAATGATACTTTGAAGAAGATAATGATTTGTAGAGTCAATACGATTTTGAATATTGATTTTGGTTGATACAGCTAAAATCATAATAAAAGCTAACATGATCAAAAGAAAAATCTTAACACTAATCTTTGTTTTCATTTTCTTCACCATCCTTAAATAAATATCCAACCTTAAAAACTGTTTGAATATAATATTGATATTTTCTCAACTTTTTTCTTACTTTCTTGATATATGTATCTACGGCTCTCGCTTCTCCATAGTAATCATATCCCCATATAGCATCTAAAATTTGTTCTCTTTCTAATAAACGATAAGGATTTTTCGTTAAATATTCTAATAATAAATATTCTTTATGAGTGAATTCTATTTGTTGACTATCAATGTAAACTTGGTGATTGGTATAATCAATCTGTAAATGATGAAAAGTTTTGATATTGGATACTTGTGGATCTTGTCTTTTACAGATAGCTAAGCATTTTGCATACAAAATAGATGGTAAAAATGGTTTGGTTATATAATCATCCCCACCTAACTGATACGCTTGAAGCTGATTGTCTTCCTCACTTAAAGCACTTATAAAAATAATAGGACATTGATATTGATAGCGAATCTGTTGACAAACTTCATAACCATCAATACCAGGCATCATAATATCTAATAAAACAAGCTGAATTTGAGAATGCATAAGTGATAATCCCTGATGTCCATCACAGGCTTCAATAATCTGGATTTCTCGCTTTTCAAAATAAGTTTTAATAATATGCCTGATATCAAAATCATCTTCAATAAGCAATACCTGATACATACTCCCACCTTCTTTACTTTTATCATAAAAAGGACTTGTGTAAAATTTGTGTAAATCTTCTATTCTTATTTTATCATAAAAAGAAAAGACGTTTATATCAAAACGCCTTTATAAAGATAAACCTTTTTCATATGCTTCCTGTAATTTTAAAGGTGGAATATAGGGTTGATGTGATTCATCATGACAACCTCCAGCGAGAACAGATCCTAAACTTTTCCAGCCTAGTACCTTTGTATAAAAAGAATAAAAAGATAATGCCCGTTCAAAAGTCCAAAAATGATTATCCCCAGCACTCATCAATAAGAATGTTTCTTTATATGGATATTCATTATTTTGAGAAATCGCATATAAACGATCAATAAAGCACTTTAATCTTCCTGAAATAGACCAGAAATAAAGGGGTGAAGCCAGTACCAATGTATCGGCCCATTCAAACATGGCATAATATTCCTGCATACTATCTTGAATGACACAGTGATGTTGATTGATCTGACAAGCACCACAGCCTTGACATCCCTGTAAATTTTTTGATAATACAATTCGTTTCACTTCATGCCCAGCCTGAATAGCTCCTTTTTCAAAAGCCCTAGCCAACTGATCCGTATGTCCATTTATATTTCCACTTCCAACAACAATAAGTATTCGACGCATTCTTTTTCCCTCTTTTCCTATTTGTATCATATCACTCCCTCTCCCCTATAACAAATACTTATACTTTATATAGTTATATGCTTACTAAGCATATAGTGTTATAATATAGCTAAAGGAGTGAACAATTATGGAATTACGAGTTTTACAATATTTCCTAGCTATTGCCAGAGAAGAAACAATATCAGGAGCAGCGCAACAATTACATATCACACAACCCACTTTATCTCGTCAAATCAAAGAATTAGAAGATGAACTAGGGAAAACTTTATTTGTAAGAAGTAATAAAAAAATCACATTAACAGAAGAAGGCATGATACTCCGTCAACGTGCTGAAGAAATTGTGAATCTGGTAGATAAAACGGAACTGGAAATAATGTCTACTGATTCTCATTTAAAAGGTGAAATTTATATTGGATCAGGTGAATCTCACGCTTTAAAAATCATTACTAAAGCTATCAAAAAGATACAGGCCCAATATCCTGATATTCAATTTCATATTCATAGTGGTAATGCTCCTGATGTGATAGAAAAATTAGATAATGGTTTGATTGATTTTGCATTATTGACACCCAATTCTAAGATTAATGATTACAATCATATGTTATTGCCACTTTCACATCATTGGGGTGTCCTTATGTTGAAAGATGATCCATTAGCGCAAAAAGAAAGTATTACATTTGAAGATCTTCGAGATAAACCATTGATTGTATCTAAAGAACTACAACAGATATCAGATTTGGTTGAATGGTTACATAACGATATTGAACATCTTCATATTATTTCATCCTATACTTTGTTGTATAATGCTTCATTAATGGTAGAAGATGGACTCGGATACGCTATTTGTTTTGATAAACTTATCAATACAACTGGAGATTCTTCACTTTGTTTTAGACCACTTTCTCCACATATTGAAGTTCCTTATTATTTTATATGGAAAAAATATCAGATTCTAACAAGAGCATCTCAATATTTCTTAAATATTGTTCAAGACACCATTCAAGAATTGAGTCAATAAAAACATATAGCTATAAAGAAAAAATATGTGGAGCCAATCAACAGGCTCCACATCATTATTTCCACAACACATCAAAGTACAATTGATTTTGTTTTCCCCAAGTTGCTTCATTATGTCCACCATTTCTCACTATATGTATATAACTTTGAGCCTCGCGACGGACAATTTCGTCATTAAATAACTGAATGTTTTTTAAGAAATATTGAACATTGGAAACTTCACCTGTTCCAAAACTCCAATAAACACGTGTATCTTTATTCAAATCATGATGATTCATTTCTTCTTGCAGTTGATGGATACATAAAGAAAGTGCCGGAGATAAACAGGCTGCTTTAGAAAAGAGTTGATTATAATGGATGACAGTATAAAAGGCCATTAATCCACCCATAGAACTTCCTCCAATACCTGTACACTCTCTAAATGGTATTGTCCGATATTTTTGATCGATCATCGGTTTTAATTCATTCACAACCCAATCCATATAGATTTGACCTTTTCCAGTAATAGGACCAAAAAATCCATTTTCAACATCATATGGGCAATATTCATTTAATCTTTCATTTCCTTCATGATTACATTCCATTCCTACAATAATAAATGGCTTATCATAACGATCTAAAAACTCACCTAGTCCCCATGATTTTCCATAAGTTGCATCCTGATCATTAAAGAGATTATGTCCATCATACATATACATAACAGGATATCTTTCATCACTATTATGATAATTTTGAGGTAAATAGATGTGCATAGTGCGCCATGATTGAAGTGGCTGTATATAAACATTCAATTTTTCTATCATGAATAAACACCTCCTATCATATAGGTTTATTTTAATTTCTTTCCATCTCTATGTCCAATACTTTCCAAGTATGATGAAAAATACTTTTTAACTATACTCAAAAAGCATAACTATCCATTGAATATAGGTATTTGATATATCATTATTCTTTTCATATAATAATGATAGCTAAAGGAGGAATAAAAATGTTAGGAAATTTTGAATTTTGTAATCCAACAAAACTGTATTTTGGAGATGAATCATTAAAATATTTAAATACTGAATTACCAAAATATGGTTCTCGTATTTTACTCATTTATGGTGGTGGTTCTATTAAGAAAAATGGAATTTATGATGAAGTCATCACTATTTTAAAAGACAATAACAAAGACGTTTTTGAAGTTTCAGGAGTTATGCCTAATCCAACTATTGATAAACTTTATGAAGGTGTACAAATAGCCAGAGACAATCAAATTGATTTTATTTTAGCTGTTGGTGGAGGTTCTGTTTGTGACTATGCCAAAGCTGTTTCTGTATCTATCCATTGTGATGAAGATCCTTGGGATAAATATTATTTAAGAATGGAAGAACCAACATGTCAAATCGTTCCTGTCGGTTGTGTTTTAACTATGGTTGGTACTGGTTCAGAAATGAATGGTGGTGCTGTTATTACAAATCCAAAACAGAAATTAAAAATTGGTCATGTTTTCGGTGACAATGTGATGCCTAAATTTTCTATTTTGAATCCAAAATATACTTTAACTTTACCACATTATCAGATGGTTGCTGGTTTCTATGATATTATGAATCATATCTGTGAACAGTATTTCTCTGGTGATGATGATAATACAAGTGATTATATCAGTGAAGGTCTAATGAAATCATTGATTCATTCTAGTCGTATTGCGATTAAAGATCCTCAAAACTATGAAGCAAGAAGCAACATCATGTGGATTGCCACTTGGGCATTAAATACATTAGTTGCGAAAGGGAAATCTACTGACTGGATGGTGCATATGTTAGGTCAAGCTGTTGGAGCTTATACAGACGCCACTCATGGTATGACATTAGCTGCCGTTTCATTACCATATTATCGTCATATTATGCCTTATGGATTAGATAAATTTGTCAGATTTGCGACAAATGTATGGAATGTCAATCCAGAAGGAAAATCAAAAGAAGACATTGCGAAAGCTGGACTTGATGCAATGGAAGAATGGATGAAAGAATTAGGACTTGTGATGAATATCACTGATTTAGGTGTTACTGAAGATATGTTAGAAGGTCTTGCAAGATCAACAATTGTTCTTGAAGGTGGTTATAAAGTTCTTAATCATGATGAAATCATTCAAGTCTTTAAAGAAAGTATGTAAAAACATGAGAAAAATCTCATGTTTTTTCTTTTATAAAATATAGTTTTCTAAAAATACTGCAATACCATCTTCATTATTGGATGTTGTTGTATATTGCGCAATGTCTTTAATTTTTGGATTTGCATTTGCCATGGCCACTCCAATATAATCTCTTATCATTTCATAATCATTGAGTTCATCACCAAATGTTAAAATGCAATCTGTAGATAAGTTTAATTCTTGGCACATTTTTTCAATACCTTTTGATTTAGAAAGTTCAGGATTTAAAAATTCAAATAATATCGGTGTTGATTGCACTCCTCGATAATATGGATGCTCAATGTGATGATAATGTTGACTGATCTTTTGAATTTCTTCTTTATCAGCCATGAAAATCATCTTTTCTATTTGTTTATGATAATACGGTGTTAAGCCATCTACAACTAATGGTAATTGATTCTTTTTCGCAATCTCAATCGCAAAATGATCTTCTTTTAAAACATGGAAGGACTCCTGATCATAGATGCCTGCATTAAAATCAAATTCTTGAAATGATTCTAGTATAACAGGAATATACTTTCCATCCAACAAATAACAAGATGACATCTTTTGTGTTCTCATATCTAAATAACATCCACCATTAAATCCCATAATCACATCCACATAAGGTTCAATTTCCCACTTTTTAATGAGATGTTTGACTGCAAATGGTGTTCTTCCTGTCGCAATTCCAAATAAAATCTGTTTGTCTTTAAGTTTTTTGATAGCTTCAATTGTTTTGGGTGTCACCATTCCCTGGTCATTCAATAATGTTCCATCTATATCCACAAGTACCAATTCAATAGCTTTCATACCATTTTCCTCCTTATTGATGTTTTTGCCATTGGCATTCTATCATTTCCATATGAGAGAATACAGCATCAAAAGATGAGTTTTCTGGTGAACATGCATAAATACCAAACTCAATTTCATCTGTCCCTTCCCACATATGACAAATACGCATCTGCTTAAAATGAACTCCATCAGTTGAACATTCAATACAGTAATCTGATTCTCTTCGACTCAAACGATACCATATAGAATGAATAGAAGCATCAATGTCTGTTGTGGCCCAATCTGAATAACCACGATTCGTTACAACACTCCCTAGTCTTTGAAACTCTTCATTTTCATATTCAATAGAAGCTTTTAACCAGTTATCACTATTTAAATACATGACAACACCACATTGATCAAATCTTCTTTTACTATTAAATTCAGTTTTTACAATAAATGAAAAATATTTTTCACTTGTTTTCATCTGTAATACAGGAGCATTATCATTTCTAAAACCATAGTATGTTCTTTGCCATAAATCTGTTTCAGGTTCTGTTGTTATGATAATCTTCTGATCTTGAATATCATATTTTTGAGGTTTCCTAGTCCATTCTCATTTGTTAAAATCAAATTCCATTATTTACCATATCCCTTCATTAACTTCATCTAATATATACACTAAATTTATTATATATAGAAAGAGATGACAATGCCACCTCTTTCTATTGATTATTATCTATACGTAATATGTTTCTTCTATTTACAAGAGCTTTTCTAGCTTCAGAAATATTTATTGTACACTCTCCATTTAGTCTTTCTTCTTCAGCTTCTAAGACACTTACACGTAAATCTAGTAACTGTTCTTTTCTTTTAGATACTTCTATATTTATAAAAACAGCATCTACTTTTTCATTAATAGCGTTATCCATCATTTGAACAACTTCTTTTATAGAATATCCTTGATTCCCTTTCATTCTATCTTTTTCCACTTCCAAAAGTTCTTTTTGAAGTTTCAACATCTTTTCTTGATAATTTTTCATGATTATCAGATCTCCTTTTTATTTTTATTAAAAACCAAATACTTTTTTTCTCAATTCCTTATTAGCAATCAGTCCTAAATATCCTCTTAATTTCAATCTTGCGCTATTCCATTTTTTATCTTTAGACATGAGCGTCCAATCATTATTAAGGTATTCTTTATTTTCTGATTCAAATATGACTTCTCCTATTTTATAAAATTTTTCATTATAAATCATATCTTCAAATATTTTCCATAATATCAGATATCTTTGATCATTTATGTTTTCAATACTTTCTTCAAAAAAATCAGAAAATACATAAATTTGGTAATAATTATTTTCAGCATAAACAAGCATGTCCATAATCCATAAAAGTGGATTTTCTATATCTATTGAGTTTTGCATATAATGATCATACATTTCTTTTAATTGCAAAAACCAATCTTTAAGATGAGAAGGTATTGATTTAAACTGACTTTCTTTCCAAAAATAAATCATATTTTCTGGATAGATATCAAAAAAATCTGATAATTCTCTAGCAGAAACAGAACACATCATATCTTTCATTCCAGAAATAATAACACTATCATAATGATCTAATAACTGATATATTTCAAAAAAATCAATGCCATAAACTTCTGATATAGACAAAAGTGCTAAATGAGGAGAATCCATCCATATTAATGATACTACAAAATTAAACAAGCTTTTCTCTTTTGGATAATCTTCATCATGATGATTTATAAAGTGATTTATCATATGAATCAATTTTTGGATTTGTTGTTTTTCTGTTTCTGTACTATTGTCTTTAAAACTTTGAACTGCTTCTTTATTTTTTTGTGAAAAAAATATCAGTCTATCAACAAACTCCTGATTCTCTTCATCCACATCTTCCCTCATATTATTAATTCCATATTTTAATGCTCGCATTTCTAACCATGGTACAAACGGATCATATTCATAACCAAATCCTCTATATCTTTTCAAATATGTATCATAATCATTTTCATCACTTTTTATTAAATTCCATACTTTAATAAAATCCCAGTTTTTCCAGGCATAGTTTTCATTAAACAATGAATTAATCCAGGCAATACAATCTCTTTCTTCATTTATTAATGGATCGCCATTTTCAAGAATAACAAAATCACCATCACTGTATAAACTTTCTAATACATATGCTGATTCCATGACAAAATTAAAAAAACTCCATCCTACTTTACGTGAATAAACATGACCAGTCTTCCCATTAAAACCAGAGTTTTCCCATAATGAGTCTTCAAAATAATTATAGATAAAATCAATATTTTGATATTTATCATATTTTACTGGATTGATTGTGATGATCTTTTTACCAAATAATGACTGTATTTGTTGTTCCATCATACCTCCTTGACGAAACAATGTTATCAATCTTTCTTTAAATTCTTCTTGCTTTTCTTTTGGTATACCTCGACTTTTATCAACAATATTAATACATGTGCCCATAGGCTATCTCCTTTCATATATGATATATAAAAGTATAGCATAGAGCAAATTATTTTTATATGCTAAAAGCAATTTTTTATAATAAATATCTTCTCATGATTTCATAAAATCCTATAACAACAAAAAAAGAGTCTTCATATATCTATGAAACTCCTCAAATAGCATACTATCAATCTATTCCATATACATTTTATTGATAAAATAACAGTCATTATTATTGTTACATAAAAGCTACCACCATTTTCCTTTTTTTATTCTTCCAATTATCAGTATTACCATAAAAAAGAGTATTATTAAACCTATACCAATCCATAATGGTGAAAACACCCATATCCATGGCCAGTTAATATAGTTTGTCAGTTTTAAAGTAATGAATACTAATGTCAATGCACTAGAAAATCCCATTCCTGTATTCTCTATAACTTTATTATTTTTTCTTTTCCATACAGTCAGTTTTAATGACCAACCTAACGTCAGTAAAAATAATCCAATCGATATGATAATGATAGATAGTGTCTTATCTAACGACATCAATACTGGAATAAAAAATATAACTATACTTATACTCATTATGATTGAAGAAATAATAAGTATAACGCTATACATTTTATTCTCTTCAATAACATTTGTTAATACTTCATCTGTTTTCTCAATAATGTGTTCTTTTTCAATTCTTTCTCCATTGAATAATTCAGTTAGGGTTATATCTAATATCGAACATAATGGAACGAACAATGAAGGATCGGGTAGATTTCTGCCCCTTTCCCAGTTCCCCACAGTTCTATCAGATACATTTAATTTTTCTGCCAATTCTTTTTGGGTTAAACTATTTTCTTTCCTTAATTCAGCAATAAATCTTCCTATTTTTTCTTGATCCATAATACCATTCTCCCTTCATATTTATTATAATGTGATATAAAAATAATGAACAGGAAACATTTCAAGGGTTAGGATCTTTTTAAAAAGAGTCAGTCATGATGATATCAGTTTTCCATAATTCATCACTTTAAGTACTTTTTTAAAATAACACTTTCATAGATAGCTATGACTATGACTATTCCTGGCATGACTGTCAAAATAACAAGAAAGAAACAGATTAACTTGTCATGAATCATGAATCCTTCAAAAATGAAAACTATACCATAAATCAACATCAAACGTGATGTTGCATGATTATATGATCGAATATTCGTTATCTGATCTATTCTTGGCGGATTTGAATTGTTATATATAGTCACTGGTTTCTTAGAAAAATAATAATAGATTGATACACAAATCATCATAAAACCAATAGCAATGGCTACACCTCTTTCTACTGACATAAATATTCCTCCTATTTACAGTTCTGTCTTTAATAATATTATGACATTTTCAATCAATAATCACAATCTATATAGGGCATCACATAAAAAATATGATGGTGTATCTCATTATTTTTGTGTCTTAATTTTATTTTTTAGTCTATATACTACTTCATATCATTGTATAAAAAATAAAAAGAGGCTGTAACGAAATAGAGTGATTTTACTCTAGCGATTACATACCTCTTTTTTTATTATTCACCTATAATATTCATCATATCCTTTTGGAAGACTTCTGTTTTGCTTGCAGCATCATCAACAGTTGCACCTTTAATTGAGAAATAGAATTTACATTTTGGTTCAGTTCCACTAGGTCTAGCAGCAATCCAAGAACCATCTTCTAAATAATATTTCAATACATTTGATTTTGGTAAATCAATTGTTGTTTCGTTTCCATTTTCAGTTCTTACACTTGTCTGATAATCTTCAACAGCAACAACTTTAACACCACCAATTTCAGTAGGTGCATCTTTTCTTAAATTATCCATGATTTCTTTAATTCTTGCAGCTCCAGCAGCTCCTGCTTTAGATAAAGCAATTTGACTTTCTTTAAATGCACCATGTTTAGCATATAATTCATTTAATACATCAATTAAATCTTTACCTTGTTTTTTATAATAGTTACCAGCTTCAGCAGCAGTTAAGACAGCTTGTACTGCATCTTTATCTCTAACGAAATCTTTAACAACACATCCATAAGATTCTTCATAACCAAAGACAAATTGTTTTTCTCCAGTTTTTTCATATTTACGAATCTTATCTCCAATGAATTTAAATCCAGTTAATGTTTTTTCTACATCAACACCATAGCTTCTTGCTACTAATTCACCTAAATCAGAAGTTACAATGGTATTATACATAACAGCATTATCAGGTAATGTTCCTTTTTCTTTCATTTGACTTAAAATATATTCAAGATAAACGGCAGCTGATTGGTTACCACTCATCAATACATATTTTCCATCATGTTTAGCAACAACACCTAATCTATCTCCATCAGGATCACAGATAACTACAACATCAGCATCAACTTCTTTAGCTTTAATGATAGCTAATTCATAAGCCATATCCACTTCAGGGTTAGGAGATTTTGTATTTGTATAATCTGGATCAGGAGCACATTGTGCTAATACTGGCACAACATCATATCCTAAACGTCCTAAACAAGTTCTCACAGGGATATTGCTTGTTCCATGTTGTGGTGAGAAAACAATTTTAAATCCACTCTTATCCATACCAGGATTAATTTCAATGCCCATAACAGCTTTATAATAAGCTTCATCAACTTCTTCACCAATCCATGTCATATATGGATAAGCTTCTTCATCACTGCATACATGAATATCTAATTCATCTTCAACTTCATTAACATATTTAACAACTTCATCAGCCCATTCAGGAATCAACTGACATCCTGTATCATCGTAAACTTTATATCCATTATATTCTTTAGGATTATGTGATGCAGTAATCATAATTCCACCAGCACATTTTAAATATCTCACCGCAAATGATAATTCTGGTGTTGGTCTTAAGCTTTCAAAAATAAATGATTTAATACCATAAGTTGCTAAAACTTTAGCACTTTCAATCGCAAAACGGTAAGACATATGACGGTTATCATAACCGATAGCTACGCCTCTTTCCTTTCCATTTTCTAATCCCAATACATATTTTGCAAAACCAACATTTGCTTTTCTAATAGTATAGATGTTCATTCTATTTGTTCCAGGTCCCAAAATACCTCTCATACCAGCAGTACCAAATTCAACATTTGTATAGAATGCATCTTCCTTTTCTTTTTCTCCCATGTTTGTTAATTCCATTTTTGTGGCTGCATCCATTGCAGGATGATTCAACCATCTTTCATAATTTGCTTTATAATCCATTATTGTTTCACCTCTGTTTCTATTATAACAAATCTTAAAAACCAACGCCATAAAAACCCACTTTGAAATGTAAACATTTTCATTAAAAAATAATAGTTTTCACAAATTTATGTAACCACTATCATTTTTTGTTTTATTTATGTGTTTTTTCACTTTTCATAATAGATATTCAAACATAAAAAAATAAAATCAATCATATAAAATGATGATATAATAATGAAAAGAAAGCGAGGTTATAATATGTCAAGAATTTTTATAACTGGTGATACACATGGCTCATATGATATTCAAAAACTTGCAAGAAAGAACTTTCCTGAAGGAAAAACCTTAACCAAAGATGACTATGTGATAATCTGTGGCGATTTTGGCTGTGTCTGGGGTGGTGAGTTAGCTGGATCTGATCGCTGGTGGCAAAACTGGCTCGATGAACAGCCTTGGACAACATTATGGGTTGATGGCAATCATGAAAATCATGATTTATTAAAAACATATCCCATAGAAAACTGGAATGGTGGACGTATTCATAAAATCAATAATAGTATATTTCATTTGATGCGCGGTGAAATCTTTACACTTAATAATCAAACTTTCTTAGCTTTTGGTGGTGGCTATTCAACTGATCGTGTTTATAGAAAAGAAGGTATTTCATGGTGGAAAGGAGAATTGCCAACACATGAAGAAGTCAACCATGCCCTCACTAATCTCAAGAAATATCATAATCAGGTTGATTATATTTTAAGTCACGATGCCCCTCGTGACATTAAAGAATATTTAGGATTTTATGATAGCTGTGATATGACTGTTTATGGTGATGAATATGAAGATATTCATAGTGTTTTATATTTGCTTAAAAAGACCATACAATTTCAAGACTGGTATCTAGGTCATTACCATATAGATAAAGATATAGGAAGTATGCATATTCTTTATCATCAAATCATTGAAATCACTCATAAATAAAAAGCAAGGATCCCTTGCTTTTTTATCTTATCACATCTACACATTGACCATTGACATATTGGATTAAATCTTGAGGTTTTAAAATCACCTGTAAACCTCTTTTTCCTGCACTGATTGCAACTCTATCTAACAGCAAAATATCTTCCTGAAAATAAGTAGGAAACTTTTTCTTCATGCCAATAGGAGAACACCCACCACGCATATATCCTGTTAATGATAATAAATCTTTCTGATGAAGCATTTCAACACTTTTATGTCCACTGGCTTTCGCTAGTTTTTTTAAATCAATTTCTTCCATGACTGGTATACAACAAACCAAATATTCATGATGATCATGTAATACAAGTGTTTTATAGATTTCATCTGCTTCTAAATCTACCTGATGAACAATATGTTCACCAGATAAATGATTGTCATCATACTCATATTCACGTGTTTCATAATTGATATGTTGCTGATCCAATAACCTTAATACATTTGTTTTAATCTTTTTCATTTTTACACCATTACTTATATGATTTATAGAATTCAATAAATCGCATCATTGCTTCTTTTAATAAATCTGAATTTGTTGCTGTATTAATACGTACCCATCCCTCATAATTATCAATAAAACGGCTTCCTGTTTCCAATAACACATGTGTTTCATTAGCCAAGTCAATAACAAACTGATCAATATTGGCTATTTTTGGTAAATAAACCCATATTAAATATCCTGTATCTGGTTTCATGATTTTCATATCTGTTGTTTCTAGTAATTCCATTGTCATATTGATATTTTGACGAAGATATTCTAATAAATCATAATACCATTGTTTCCCCTCATTATAAACAGTTTCAATCATATAAATACCAATACGTTGTGGACCTATATGAAGCTTTGAGAGATAATCATTAAATTGTTTATTGAAATCTTCATTTTTACAGATTGTAAAAGATGTTGATAATCCTGAAATATTAAATGTTTTATTTGGTGATGATGATACAATAATCTGATCATAAATATCAAAAAATTGGATAAGAGAAACAAATTTTTTATCTGATATAAGGATATCACCATGAATTTCATCAGAGATAATCATGACTTGATATTTTTTACATAATTGAACTAATTGGTTAAGTTCTTCATATGACCAGGCTTTACCACCAGGATTATGTGGATTACAGAACAACAGGACATCAATTTGATGTAATTTCAACATCTTTTCCAATTCATCATAGTCTATCAAATATTCCTGATTTTTATTTTTTAATGACATCTTATAAGCATGCCCAATTTGAGCACAATTATAAAATGGTCCATAGACAGGTGTCATAATTAAAATGTTTTGATCTCTTGCGAATAAATCAGTTAATAAATGTAGTGATGTAATTGTTCCAATAGATGGAACAATCCAATCTTTGTTGATATGAATATGATGAATTTCATCATACCATTGAATAATGCTTTCATAAAAACTATCTTGGACATGAAAATAGCCTAAATCTCCCTCACTGACAAATTTCATTAATCTCTTTTGAACATTTTCATCCATCTTAAAATCCATATCCGCAATAAATAATGGATAAAACTGATCTTCAGCTTGAAAATGAGTATGGAATCTCTTATTGATATATGGAGCTTCCCATTTCATAGAACCATTATGTCTTCTTTCTAATATTGATCCAAAATCGTTTTTCATTCTTTTATCTCCCTTCATAATCAATATCTTTCCACAAAAAATACATCGGCCTATATGTTATTATAAGCCGTTTTCGTGTGACAAGCAATAAACAGTTCTCACTTGAATCTTTATCATCTTTTTTTGTTTAAAACTTCAAATTGATTTTCTCAAAAGATTATACCACTTTTTTTGAAAACACTGATATTTATCATTACAATCATTTCAATGATAACTATTCTTGAAGAAATCATAAAAAATCTATTTAAATCATCAAATTTATGATGATTATTTGTTATAATGTAAACAAGGATGTGAGAAAATGACAAACAAAGAAAGATTTATTGAAATTTATAAAACAAAAATTCATCGTGATGGAAGTGAAAAATTATTAGAATTTTTATTATCACGTAATTCTGATTTTTTTGAAGCTCCTGCCAGTTCAAGATATCACGGTAATTATGAAGGTGGTCTACTGGAACACAGCCTCAATGTTTATGATTGTCTAAAAGACTATTTATCACGTGAACGTGTTCAAAAAACATACCATTTGAATTATAATGAAGAAACTATTGCTATTGTTGCTTTACTTCATGATTTATGTAAAATTAACTGTTATAAACAAAGTATGAGAAATGTCAAAGAAAATGGACAATGGATTCAAGTGCCTTTTTATGAATTTCAAGATACATTGCCTTATGGTCATGGAGAAAAAAGTGTTTATATGATTAGTGGCTATATGCGTTTAAAAAGAGAAGAAGCCTTTGCGATTCGTTATCATATGGGATTTGCTGGTAATGAAGATGCCAGAAATGTAGGTGCTGCTTTTGAAATGTTTCCACTCGCTTTTGCCTTATCTACTGCCGATATGGAAGCCACTTATTTTATGGAAGGAAAAAATCATTCTTAATCAAAACAAGCTTAGCTTGTTTTTTTATTTTCTTTAGAAAATCTTTATCTTTTTACTGGTTTCCTTTTTCGCTTTTTCGTTCATACTATCAATGTCGATAGGAGTGACCTTTATGATCAATAAAATCAAACAACATAAAAAAGAAATTCAATTTATAATCAAGTGTCTACTTATCATGGGTTTGATATGTTTATGCTTATATCAACCTATGATGAAGATCTTTGAAAATCCTCAGTTACTAAGAAATCAGCTACAAAGTTTTGGTTTATTTGGACAAATCATTTTTGTTGGTATTGTTATTTTACAAGTTATATTTGTTTTTCTTCCAGGTGAAATTGTAGAAATTATGGCTGGATTTATTTATGGCCCATTTGTAGGACTCCTCTTATGTTTAATAGGGAGTGCTATGGGTTCGTTACTGATTTATACTTTTGTTAAGAAATGGGGACAAAATTTTATTCAGCGTTTTATCAGTTTAGATCAGATAAATCAGGTTCATTTTTTACATAACCCAGAAAAAAGAAATATTTTATGTTTTATTGTTTTCTTTATACCTGGTACACCTAAAGATATTCTCACTTATCTCATTCCATTAACAGATATGAAACTTTCAACATTTCTTTTCATTACAACTATCGCAAGAACACCTTCAATTATCACATCTACCATTAGTGGTCATGCATTAGGAATTGAAGATTATCTGTTTTCTATCATTATCTTTGTCGTAACGGGTATTATTTCTTTAATTGGTATTTACATCTATAAAAAAATAAACAAACGAAAGTTATCATATCATCTTTAGAAAATCTTTCGTTTTATCCTCTACTTTTCTTTTTTAAATTCAAGTATAATGTAGAAAAGTCGGGAGGGGTTTTTATGGATTATAATATATTAATTGTAGAAGATGAAATTGAAATCTGTGATGCGATTGAGATTTATTTAAAAACACAAAACTATCATGTTTTTAAAGCGCATAATGGTATTGAAGGATTAGACATTGTTGAAAAAGAAACTATTCATCTCGCTATTGTGGATATCATGATGCCAGTGATGGATGGCATTCAAATGACAATGAAAATGAGAGAAAAATATGATTTTCCTATTATTATGCTTTCAGCCAAATCAGAAGATATTGATAAAGTCACTGGACTAAACATTGGAGCAGATGATTATGTCACAAAGCCTTTTGTGCCAATTGAATTACTTGCCAGAGTCTCATCACAGCTTAGACGTTATCGCAAATATCTAGATGCAACTGCAAAGAAAACATCACAGAATGTCTATACTGTTGGTGGTTTAGAGCTTAATTTAGATACAAAAACAGTGAGTGTAGATAATCGTCAAATCAAGGTCACACCTATTGAATTTAAAATCTTACAATTACTCATGGAGTATCCTGGAAAAGTTTTTTCAGCTGAAAACATTTATGAAAGTGTCTGGAAAGAAGATGCTATTAACACGGATACAGTAATGGTTCATGTCCGTAATTTAAGAGAAAAAATAGAATTAGATCCAAAACACCCTCAATACTTAAAAGTTGTGTGGGGCGTTGGATATAAAATTGAAAAACAAGGCAGGGATTAACTATGAAAATCAAAAAACATATCGCAAGTATTATTATCTTGGTAACACTGATAATAACAAGTATAGGAACTTATTTATGTTATCCTTTTATTAATCAAGCTACTCAAAAATCTAGTTTTGAAAGCCGTGATATTTCGGATTATATGTCTTCTTATCTGATTGAATACAGTTATGCATCTGATTTTCTACTCAAGGAAAGTCAAGATCCATCTGCTTCCATTTATGATTATTATCAATCTTCACAAGATGAAATCAATGCAGATTATTATTATGACTTCCAGTCAGCTGTAGAAGATAAAGTGAATGAACTCCATCAAAAAGAAGATATTTTCTTCCATATCACTGATCATCAATCACAAAAACAATTCTCTAATACCAATGATCCCATTTCTCAAATCTCACAAAACAAGGATTTACAAGACAAATATCAATGGTATATGCAAATTGAATTTGATAACAAAGGTGTTCCAAAAGTTACCCATACAAATGATGAGCATATCAATATTTATTCTCTAGAATCACTCTTCTCTTATAACACCACATTTTATGATGATTATAGTCAAGAAGATATCACAATTCGCTATCAACCTTTACAAAATATCACTATAACACTTGCAGTTAGTGATCAATTGCATATGACCAGTCAAATTGGTTCTTATCTGATGAATATATCACGTAGTCAATTATATCTCTACTCACTTCCATATATTTTCACTGCAATTGTGGTCTGTTGTATTGTCACATTATGTATTCCTATGAAATATCTTGAACAAAGTCGTTTCTTATCCTTTGTGATGCGTATTAAATTTGCCTTTCTGGCACTCATATGGGGAACACTGGCTATTATGATGTATGCTGGCACGGCAATTATGATTGCAGGTACTATCCAAGATCAGTTCCAATATATTTACCAGCAATTTGCGATTGAAGCTATTGGTCCCTATTTAACTCCAGCCATCAATATCGCTTATTACTTTATTTTCTATCTCCTCTTTATCATCTTAGCTTACTTTATTAAATATCTTTTCCATAAGGGACTCAAAAAATACTTTTGGGAAAATACATGTCTTGGATGGCTGATTACTCATGGCTATCAGATTATGAATAAAGTCATTGATTTTGATCTAGATGATCCTTTAAACAAAACTGTCTTAAAAATCGTTTTATTCAATCTCTTGATTATAGCAGGTTGTTCAATATTCTTTGTCTTTGGTATATTCTTTGCAGTGATTTATTCTATTATTATCTTTATTTTAATAAGAAAGAAATTTCAAGATATTCAAAATGATTATCATACCTTATTAAAAGCGACTCAACAATTATCTAATGGTCATTTTGATGTACAGATTAATCAGGATATTGGTATCTTCAATCCTTTAAAAGATGAATTTGTTCATATCAAGGATGGGTTTGAAAAAGCCGTGAAGGAAGAAGTCAAATCTCAAAGAATGAAAACGGAATTGATTTCTAATGTTTCTCATGATTTAAAAACACCATTAACTTCTATTATCACTTATGTAGATTTATTAAAGAATAACAATCTTAGCAGTGATGATCGTCAACATTATTTAGATATCTTAGAAAGAAATTCTTTAAGACTGAAAAATTTAATTGAAGATTTATTTGAAGTCAGCAAAGCCAATAGTGGAGATGTCAAATTAAATCTTGTGGATATAGATATCATTTCGCTTATTAAGCAATCTCAACTAGAATGTCAGGATAATTTAGATGAGAAATCTTTATCCATGAAATGGAATTCATCCCAAGACAAGATGATGTGTCATTTAGATAGTTCTAAAACTTATCGTATTTTTGAAAATCTATTTATGAATATTAGTAAATATGCTTTACCACATACACGTGTTTATATTGATATTCATGATCATGATGACCAAGTAGAAATTATCTTTAAAAATATATCTGAAGAAGAAATGACATTTAATGAAAATGAAATCGTAGAAAGATTTGTTCAAGGAGATAAATCAAGAAATACGCATGGTTCTGGTTTAGGACTAGCCATTGTCAAGAGCTTTACTGAACTACAGGGTGGTCAATTCAAAGTAGAACTGGATGGTGATTTATTTAAGACTATTGTCATCTTCCCTAAATGTTCATAAAACAATAAAGAAGTTTTCGATTTGAAAACTTCTTTTTATTTGCATATTCATTGACAAGATTCTCTCTACGCATTAAGATATCCAAAGAATAGAATGGGGAGGTTCATTCAATGAAAAAATTAATAAATGTTTCAATGATTTATATGATAGCAGCTCTTGTGGCGGGTGTTTTTTATAGAGAATTGACTAAATTTAATCAATTCACAGGAAAAACAACATTAAGTGTTACACATACTCATTTATTTATTTTGGGTGTCTTTGTTTTCTTGTTGTTGGCACTCTTTATTAAAAATGATAAAGATATATTAGAAAGCTCATTATTTAAGAAATTCTTCATTTTATATAACATAGCTTTACCATTTTTTATTATCATGTTGATGACAAGAGGAGTTGTTCAAGTCTTGAATATTCAATTATCAACTGCAATGAATGCGATAATTTCTGGTATCGCTGGAATCTCACATATACTTTTAGCTATATCTTTTGTTTTATTCTTTATCATTCTACGAAAAAAATCTATTCAAGCCGAATAGATTTTTTTACTAAAACAATAAAGCAATCAAAATGAATGCAAAGATGATTTGTGATGTTCCTGTTAAACATCCATATAACATAGCTTTAGGTCCTTCTTTAATAAGATCAGCAAATTTAACACGCATCCCTATGGCTGCTAAAGCAATAATCTCAAATTGAGAACTTACCATTTTTGCTGATGTAGAAATGATGGCTGGTAAAATGCCTGTACTATTGATAATACTAAAAATAAAGAATCCAATAACAAACCATGGAACTTTGGCTTTAACCTTAGCTGCCACTCCTTCTTTTTTGGCAAACAATGGCTGATTTTCATCAAGATTCATCTTGGCATATGTTAAAGCAACGACAACCACAAAAATGATTCTGACAATCTTAAAGATTGTCGCAAATTCCACAACTTCCTGATTGACAAGTGATGCTGATGCAATGACCTGTCCAATAGATTGCAGTGTTCCACCAATCATCGCTGAAGTTTGAAGTGTTTCATGATGATATAATAAGCTTGTTAAAATAGGTAAGACAACCATCAAGATTGTTCCTGTGACATTGACAATTGTAATTGAAATACCTTTATCTTTACTGTCAGCTTCCACAATTGGAGAAACTGTTCCAATGGCTGAAGATCCACAAACGGCATTTCCTGCACACATTAACAATGAAAACTTCTTTGTGAATTTTAATCTTCTCCCAATAAAATAACACATAGCGATAGTCAATATCATTTGTAAAGCAATAAAGGCAACACCTTGTATACCAATTCCCATAATATCTGTTAATTGTAATGTTAAACCTGTTAAAACAATAGAATATTCTAATAAACGACTTTCTGAAAATTTCGTTCCCACATTAAAAATATCTTTATTTAAAAATGTATTGCCTGCAAGCATTCCAATCCCAATCGCAAAAAGTGCAGCACCAATACTTGGAAAAAACTTCGCAATCTGCTGAGCTATAAGTCCAATAGCCAAGCAAACTATAAATCCTGGTAATATATCTTTGATTTTATTCACTTTGTCATCTCCCCTTATCAACCAGGGTTATATTACCACAATTTTTCTATAAATAAAAATTATGATATTTTATTTATTATAACAATATATTATAATGAAGATGAGGTGATTTCATGATAGATGACAAAATGAGAACATTTGTAGAAGTTGTTAAATGTCAAAACTATACTCAGGCAGCTAAAAATTTACATATTACTCAGCCTGCCGTTACACAACATATCAAAGCTCTGGAAGAACATTATCAACAAAAGTTTATTGATAGCACTCACAAATCTTTCCATCTCACCAAAATGGGTGAACTTTTATATCACTATGCCAAAACACAGATTCATAATGAAGATCTTTTTCAAAAACAGCTCCAAACAGCTTATCCGCCTTTAACTATTGGCTCAACATTATCCATTGCCGATTATTATATTCCTCATATGATTGCGAAAAAATTCATTCAAACTTCTCGTCCATGTGAAATTGTTGTCGCTAATACGCATACTTTAATTCAAAAACTCATTAATGGTGAAGTTGAATGTGCTTTTGTAGAAGGACAGTTTGATACACAATTATTTGATTATCATTTATTAAAACAGAAAAGATTTATTGCTGTTGCAAGTATTCATCATCCTTTAGCTCATCAAAAAATAACATTTGAACAGCTTTTTGCATATCCATTACTCATTAGAGAAAAAGGTTCTGGAACAAGAGATATCCTAGAAAATTATTTACAACAGACAATCTATCCTCTTTCACGTTTTTCACATTTTATTGAAGTGGGTAGTTTATCTATGATAAAAACATTGCTTATGGACAGTCAGGCAGTTACTTTTTTATATGCTGGCGTTGTGAAAGAGGAAATACAAAATCAACAATTAATTGAATTACAGATTGAAAACTTTCATATTTCTCGTCCTATGCACTTCATTTATCTCAAATCACATATTCATAAAGATGAGTATCAGCAATTATTTCATATGATGACAGAATGAGAAAGGAGTTTTCTATGATTTATTTCCTTATTATCAATTGTATTGGCTTTATAATAATGAAAATAGATAAATCCAAAGCCAAGCATCACTTATATCGTATAAGTGAAAAAGCACTTTTTACAGTTGCCATTATCGGTGGCAGCTTAGGCGTATGGCTAGGGATGTATCTATTTCATCATAAAACTAAACATTGGTATTTTGTATGGGGTATTCCTATGATTGTCATCATACAGATGATAATCATATATAAACTGCATTTTCATCTATGATTGATTCACAATTTGAAAATCATCATAAGTTAAATCGAGAAATGGAATATTTGTATTTTGACATTGATAAAAGAGTGAACTTTCTTGAGATTGCATCAGATCTTCAACGCATCTTAAAAGAAGATTTTCAAAGACTTGGCGAGCAGGTGCTGAAATAGGATGATAAATATCTCTATATTCACCTTTGATTAACTGACTTGGCATGGCAATAAAATATCCATTTTCTTTTTCTATAATTTTAATATCATGTAAAGCAAGAACGCCTCCTATTGTTAAAGTAGCAGAGGCTTTTAAACTTCCACCATGATAAACCTTTGTTATTTTTATTGTATCTATCATATAATCTTTCCTTTCTGTATTTTCTTTTTATTCTTGATTTGTCTTGTTCTCTTGAATGGCATCACTGAGAATTTTTTGAACAACTTCACTTTTGGCATCAGCATAGTTCTGTACATATTTCCATGTTTTCTTTGCTAACTCTTTTTTTGTATTCTCATAAAGTTCTCTCGCATCATCGTGTAAGCGTAAATAATTTCTAAACAAGAGATACTTTTCAATTTCTTTTGACCCTTTTGAAAAAACATGTAAATGAATATCAGTATCAGGTCCTTTAAACATATGATGATTTTCAAAATCTGGTTCCCTCACTCTTAAAATATAACCATGCCGACATAAATCATCCATATAATCTTCTTCTTTGCCTGCATCTTCAACAACGAGTAAAATATCAATAATAGGCTTAGCCATTAATCCAGGCACAGATGTTGAACCTATATGTTCAATCATCAAAGCTTTATCTTTTAATATTTTTAAAATTCTTTCCTTCTCTCTTTCAAATAAAGCAGGCCATTTTTCATCATATGGGTTTAATTGAATGGTCTGATTATGCTCAACATTACCATTGACAATCACTTTTTGAATATATTCATCGCTTAATTTCACCATATAACATCAACCTCCTTTCAACATATCAATGAACTTCTTATAAATCCTAATCATATTATACATGGATTCAAGCTAAATAAAAATAAGATTCAATCTCGAATCTTATTTTTAAAAACTCTAAATACTATCAAACTGTTGAACACCCCATGTATGAATCATATAATAAAGAATAATGTCTAATAGAACCATCACAATAATCACACTATACATATACATAGACACAGACATAAGATTGATCAACCATAATCCATAAACCATTGCGATAACAATCGCAACCCCCATTGAAATAAACATCGTTAAAACAACAGGTAAACTCTGTTTCACACAGACTGTTTCATTAACCCAGTCAAACTTAGGCTTCCATAAATTGAGTAATAATCCTAAAAAATCAATCAATAGTGTAAATAAGATAGGAACAACCAAGACAAGTAAGCTATCAATCATTCCAATACCTGTCACATAAATCAAAGCGACAGAAAGAATTAAACCACCGGGAATACATAAGAAAGCATGCATAGCTAATTTTGAATTTAAAATATCCTGTGTTGTTATAGGGAGTGATTTAATAATCCAGAAACGATCTCCTTCTAAAGAAATAGAGGATGCACTGATCATATTTAATGAGGATACAGCAATAACCATTAAACATAACACTGGAGTCATATATTCTTGAATCTGAGGAATAGAAGCAATCATTTGAATTTCATCTTGATAAATCAAGACAGCTCCCGCAGCGATGATACAAAGAATAATACCCATTGCTCCATTCAACATCACCATCGCATTAGAAGTAAAATGTTTGATTTCTCTGATGACAAGAGCTTTAAACATTGTATTTTGCTTCATTGGTTTTGCTTTATAAATAACTTTTTTCATCTTAGGTTTTGAAGTTGCCATTTTCGTAAAGTTCATAGATAATAAATAAATCACAATAATAAATGGCAATAAGGCACAAATAAGATAAATCACAAAGCTACCTATATTTCCCTTAGTTAAAGCAATGCTTAAATGATATAATGGAAAGACTGTTTTTTCAATCGCTTCAGCAATACTCTTACCATTTTCAACAAGCCATACAAGATATGTCTGTAAAGAGTTCACAACATACATATATAAACCAAAGAAACCTACAAATAATACAATAGAAATAACCGTTTTGAAGCGATGAATTTTGACAAGCACATGAGCTAAAATCCAGCTAAATAAACAAGATAACGCTAAAACAAACAATGGCAGTGTCAAAACAACAATAATAAACATAAAGATTTCAATCATCGTCATACCGACATTAGTGATATAAACATAGAAAGCTGGTATCGCAATCAAAGACTCATAGACATAATTTAAAATCAAAATTGTAAACACACGACTCAATAAAATATCACTATTTTTAATAGGCATAGCCAACAATAATTCATTATCTTTAGCTTCATAAATTTCATGATGTGTTAAGAAAATACTTCCTATAAAGCAAAGCAAAATAATGAATAATGCCATTAAAGCAAAGTATAACCATTTAATCCCCATCATTGAAAATGGTTCAATCAAAGAATAAAACAACATCCCAAACATGCCAATAAAGACAACACCTACATAAGCAAACAATAAACCAAATAATATCAGCTTTCCAATACTGTTCCCTTTTTTCTTAGAACTTTTTGTTTGTCTTAATAAAATACCCTGCAATCTAATCTTAATGAGCGTCATTAACATTGTCATCATCCTCCAACTCTAAGAAAACATCTTCAAGTGATTCATCACCAATTACATCTTGAGTCTTTCCACTGACAATCAATTTTCCTTGTTTAATAATCGCAATACGATCACATAACTTTTCAGCCACTTCCAAAACATGTGTTGAAAAGAAAATGGCACCACCACGATCACAATGATCACGCATGATTTGTTTTAATAAATGTGATGCTTTAGGGTCTAATCCAACAAATGGTTCATCCATTAAAATTAATTGTGGTTGATGTATAAAAGCTGAAATAATCGCTAACTTTTGTTTCATCCCGTGTGAATAAGCACTAATAGGTTGAGCCAGATCACTTGTTAATTCAAATAAATCAGCATATTTTGATATACGTTCTTCTCTTTGTGTTTTTGATACCTGATAAACATCTGCCACAAAATTTAAATATTGAATTCCTGTGAGATATTCATATAAATCTGGATTATCTGGTATATAAGCCATGATTTGCTTACATTCTAAAGCATGACTTTTCATTGATTTTCCATTAATAATGATTTCCCCTTCATCAAAAGGCATAATACCAGCAACAGCTTTCAATGTTGTTGTTTTTCCTGCCCCATTATGACCAATAAAGCCATAAATATGTCCTCTTTCAATATGCAATGATAAATCATCAACAGCTTTATATTGATCATATTTCTTTGTTAAATGTTCAATCTTTAACATCTTATATATCCTCTCTTTCTATAAATAATTATTAATATTATTTATATTATATATTTTATATCTTTAATATTTAATTGTCAATCTTCTGACTACATTTTCTAAATAAAAAATAAGAATACACATAAATAAATACAGTCATACCTATAATACCAATCATCAATACCAGATAAGTGTACGAAAAATGAACTAATGCACTTATACCATTTATTAATCCAATCATCACAAAACAATAACCACTTATTTTATGTGTCTTTTTCCAAACATATTCACTTGCTAGTGTCCATGGTGTTTTGACACCAAAGAAGTAATTTTGTGGTATTTTAGGTAAATAATTACCCATTCCTATTAATAAGACAGACACTAACAATAACACAAACTGTTCACCATCTTGTTGGGGATTAAAAGCTGAATATTCAAAAAAAGCAGCAAGAATCAAAAAGAATACTGTTAAACCATATTGAAAAAGGCGATATGTTTTCTTTCTTTTTTCCAAATTCATTCTTTTAGGATCAATATGCTTTGTAAGTGACATCCCATAATAGATGGCCATTGGTATAAAAGCCAGAATCAAAAACATATAACGACTGCCATAACCATCAATTTGCCAGTTTTCATCCCAATGTAAAGGGACTGTATCTGGCATCAAAAAGACAGTCACTACCAAAAGAAAAGTCACTCCCCACAAGATTCCATCAAAAACTTTTATTCTCATTTTTCATCCCCCATATCAATAAAATTCATAAACCACTTCATTACTTCTTGAAAAACAGACATATCAATACTATAAACAATATTCTGCCCCTGTCTTTCATCAATGATCAAACCACTTGATTTCAAAATAGATAAATGATGTGATATAGATGGTTTCGTCATTTGAAAACAATCTGCAATTTCTCCAGCATTTAAAGGTCTATCCTGTAACAACTCTAAGATTCTTCTTCTCGTTGGATCACTTAACGCTTTAAATGCATCACCCATATCTCTCCCTCCTTTAATATTTAGATATTTATCTAAATATCTAAATATATTTTATCACTTTGCTTTCTATTGTCAAACAAAAGAAAAAAGAACTATACAAAATGTATAGTTCCATGTATTTGAAGCCTTATATTATTCAGCAACTTTTTGTTCTTTAATAACTTTAGCAATTGATGCGATTACGTCTTTTTCATCTTCACCTTCAGCTACGATTTCTACAGTAGCTTTAGTAGGAACACCTAAAGACATAACACCCATAATTGACTTCAAATTAACTTCTTTACCATTGTAACATAATTTGATATTGCTAGTAAATTTGCTAGCTTGGTTGACTAAGATAGTTGCAGGTCTAGCATGTAATCCAACTGGATCTGAAACTACAAAAGATAATTTTTCTGCCATCTTATTGACTCCTCCTTAATAATTTATAGTCTTATTATAACACATTTCAATTACTTTTCCATACATTTTCAAAAGTTTTTAATACGCTTTCATAATATTTTTTTGTCAAGTGTTTTAACTCTTTTTTTCTATTCCAAAAAGCATTGATATAATGAATAAAACTTCATATAAAAAGGAGAATTGACTCAAAATTCTCCTAAAAAGTTTTTTGTGCTACAACCAAAAATTGATGTGTTGTCATTTCAAAATATGAATGATCTTTCATTTCTTTTAAGGCCTGTAAATAGAAAACCTGATATCTATTGACATTCGCAAAATCTGGTGACACTTTTGTAAAATATTGATATAATGACTGAATACTATGAAAACGAATTGTTCCATAATCTTCAAATTTATCAACAACACGCATACCAATACTTTCTAAAGTCTGTGCACAGCTTTCAGCATCCCACTTTCCTTTCATTTGGAAAGGCATATATAAACGAACAAATTCTTTTAAATTCTCTGTTCCATGCTGATTGACAATGAAATATCCACCTTTTTTCAAAACTCTTTGAATTTCATTTTTATCATAATTACATTCCTGGCACATAATAATATCTATTTTTTCATCTTTAAAAGGCATTTTCCCAGTTGGTGTCAATGTTGTGACTTTGACTGATGAATCATCTTCAAACTGACTCTGTACTCTTTGTGTATCCGTATAAGGCTCAACAACAAACATCGCTTCCGTATCATCTTTAAATTGACTTGCAAACTTTCCTGAATCCACACTCATGACAGCCAAATGATCTTCAGGTGTCATGTATTGTCTTAAAATTGAAGTTTCATCATAATTTTGAGGTGTGAATGTATAATCTTTTTCAAAATCAGCATTTGGTGTAAAATGTTGTAATTCATTTTGTAATAAATGCGCATCTTCAATTTGTCTACGACATCTTTTTTTACTATATATCAAAATAGCATATTGAACAACTGCATCAGCAACAATACCCATTGCTAAAAACAAGGCAAAGTAAATAAACCACTCTAGACTAAACAATGGTGCTGGTGACGAAATCAAATAACAGATAAAGCAAAGAAAGACCATATATCCAACACGATTATAATTAAATGGTTTATCTAAAGATAAAAACCAGTTTATATTGTTCATCTTTTCCATTTTACTTTTTGTTATTTCAAAAAAGACGACCTGCATTAAAAATAACACTGCTATAAAAATTAATAATAATATCATTAAATATTCCATATAAACTCCTTATTCTATACTTTCTCCCTCAATTGTATAATAATGATATCCGTCTGAAAAATATCCCTCATTATGGAATGTTAAATCTCCTTCAATAGAAAACAATTCTTTCATATCATCATCTATACTATAGACATAACTTCTTCCATTTTTATTCAACAACAAATAATTTTCATCATTATATTCAATTAAAGGTGTTTCTGGTAAAGATGTATATTCAACAGGGAAGACTTCTTTTCCTGTTATATCAATAATACCATACATACCATTTTCATTATAAACCGCATAATATGAACTGCCTATGTACTCCATACGATAATATGCTTTTTCTGTCAATTTTTCACCTTTATCGTCAATTAATGAATAACCTTGATCATCAATTTTCACAATGGCTCTACCACAAGCATCAAATGGATTCGCTTCAAGATATGTTTGGTCAAACACCTGTTTATTGTCAAAATTATAATAGACATATCCTTTTTCTTGTACATAAACTGGATACATTTCAAAATTTAATTCCTGCACATTAGGATATAATTGACAATTTTCAAGTGTTCCTTTTGACTTTCCATCTTTATATATATAATGTGGTCCATAAACCTTTTCTTCACGTATTAAATATGTCTGTGTATCATAATAATAAGTATTAATTAAAGTTGGAACACCACCAATAGAATAAAGATATGTTTTATCATCAGAAGTTAAAATGATATTATCTTTATTATCAAAATAAGCATCTTTAATCGCAATGTTGTTTTGATAAACCTTTTGATTTTGAAAATCAATATATATCATACTTTTTAACTTCTCATCATTAATGATACATCCAGCATCATTTTGAAGTAAAAATGTATAAGTTCCTTTTTCTACTTCAAGATCAAAATCTTCATCTTCATTGCCAGTCACATAATAAAAGTGATTCTTATCTTTAAATCCAACAACCATAGATTTTCCATTTTGATATTGTGAAACATATGTCACAGCATCTTTTCCTCTATAAAGTTCTTCACCATTTTGATATAAAACAATATATTCTTTATCCTGATAAATCACTGGTAAATCAGTTTTCATAATACTTGTTTTGTCATTGGCCTGATACAAGATTTCGCCTTCACTATTTAAAACATAAAGATTATCTTTAACCAATTGATTTTGAGAAGTTTCTTCTTGTTTTTGATTATCTTGTTTTTGATCATCTTTTTTCTTTTCTTCTTTTTTAGTCGCAAAAAACATCTGATCTACACTTTCTAGTGTTTCATATTCACCCATTGGGATCATTTCATCACCTTCCAATGAAATCAATCCCACTTGTTTTTGACTATTTGTGACAATATACCCTAAGTTCCCAACACGTTCAAATGATTGGTATTGATATTCTGTTATTTGTTCACCTTCAGAATTATATAAAGCACTTAATTCTTTATCATTTGTTAACATAAAGTAGTTTAGTTTTTGATTTTGACTACATCCCACCAATAATAAAAGTGTTATGAGCCCAACGAATATTTTTTTCATCGTTCAATCCTCCTTTAGTTGCCCCTAGTATACCATAAAATATACTTTTTAGCATTGTTTTTTCAAACAATCAGACTATAATAGAAAACAAGGGGTGATATGAAATGAATGAAACATTACAAACAATCGCAAAAAGAAAAAGTTGTCGCAGTTATCAAAATCAAATGATTAAAGAAGAAGAACTTCAAGCTATTTTAAAAGCTGGAATTCAAGCACCTAGTGCGATGAATAGACAATTATGTGAAATCTATGCCATTACCAATTTGGCTTATATTGATGAATTAACGAATGCTATTAAAAAAGTAAGTGAAGAACGTGGTGAAAAGAAACCTGATTCTTATCATTTTTCTTATCATGCTCCAGTATTACTGATTGTCAGTGGTCCTGAATATGATTCAAGACGTGTCGAAGATGGCAGCTGTATGTTGGAAAATATCTTTCTAGCAGCAACGAGTCTAAACATTGGTTCATGCTGGATCAATCAACTCAGTGATACACAAGATGTTGATGAAGTAAGAAACATTTTAAATAAAATGGGTATTCCTCATAATCATCAAGTTGTTGGTTGTGCTTCTATTGGTTATGTCAATCAAGAAACACCTACAAAAGATAAAAATGAAAACCGTATTCATATTGTTAAATAAGACATAAAGAAAGAGGCTCAAATGAGCCTCTTTCTTTGGGTATATGTTTGTAATATTAAGATTAACCGATGTATAATGGTTGGTCATTACCAACGACTTCACCAGTTTTTGTTGTCGCAACATAATATACAGAAGAATCTTCTGGTTTATAATAAACCTCTAATGTATCAATAGTTGTCATTTTCACACCTTTTGATTTAACATCCTCTTTTACTAACTTCTCAATAGATGTTGTTTCAACATTTTTATTATGAAATTGTACTTGTAATTTAATTTTCACTGCGTCCCCTCCTTAATTCATATTATAAATGAAAGCGTTTTACATTGCAATAAATTACTTCATTTACCTCCAACAATATACCACTTTTTTAAGAAATACTCAAATTTTCATTGAATTTTTTATGATTTTCTCATATTTTTTATATCATATTCTCAAAAATATTATCAAATTTTTAATACAAAAAACATATTTTATCAATTTATCTAATCTTTAAAATAATCGGATTTATCATTTCTTTGATTGATAAATCTTGATCAATCCCTTTAACAATTTACCTTATCAGCCATGTTTTCAACTACTATATCACAATTTTTCTCTTTTATTTTACATGAAAAAAGATTCTTACTTGTCCATTCAAGTAAGAACCCTTTCATTATCCATTCATTTTTTTCGTATAAGCTTTTCTTCTTTCATTTTCAGTTAATAAACGTTTTCTTAAACGAATATTCTTTGGTGTCACTTCTACAAGTTCATCATCATTAATATAATCTAAACAAGCTTCTAGGTTGAAAACTCTTGGTTTCTTTAAAACAACAGTTGAATCTTTTGTAGAAGAACGTGTATTTGTTAATTGTTTTCCTTTTGTGACATTGACAACCAAATCATTATCACGGCTATGTTCACCCACAATCATACCTTCATAAACTTCTACACCTGGACCAACAAACATAACTCCACGATCTTCAACACCGCCAAGGGCATAAGCTGTTGTTTGTCCTGTATCAATAGAAACAAGAACTCCTAACTGTCTTTCTCCAACAGTATCTCCTTCCATTGGACGATAATCTAAGAATGAATGATTGATAATTCCATATCCTTTTGTCATTGTTAAAAAGTTTGTCATGAATCCAATTAAACCACGTGATGGAATGATATAATGCACTTTTGTCATACCGTTATCAGATTCCATATTTTCTAATGTTCCACGTCTAAATCCTAAAGATTCAATAATACTTCCAATACATTCATCTGGTGCTTCAATAAAGACTTCTTCATAAGGTTCACATTTAACACCATCAATTTCTTTAATAATAACTTTTGGTTTAGAAACCTGTAATTCAAATCCTTCACGACGCATATTTTCAATTAAAATAGATAAATGTAATTCTCCACGTCCTGAAACAATCCATTCTTCAGCATTTGGCACTCTTTCAATCTTTAAAGAGACATCTCTATTTGTTTCTTTAAATAATCTTTCTTCTACTTTACTTGCTGTAACAAACTTACCTTCTTTACCTGCAAATGGTGAAGTATTTGTACCAAAAACCATTTGAATTGTTGGTTCATCAATACGTAATAATGGTAAAGGTTCTTCATGTCCCATTGTACAGACAGTTTCACCAACACCAATATCCGCAAGTCCCGCAATAGCAACAATGTCCCCAGCACTAGCTTCTTCAATTTCAATTCTATGTAATCCTAAAAAACCAAATAATTTTTGAACTCTAAATTGTGTTTTTGTTCCATCTGCTCGTAAACAAACAACAGTTTCATTAACTTTAACTTTTCCTTTTTGAATACGTCCAATACCAATACGCCCTACATATTCATTATAGTCAAGTAAAGCAGGCTGGAACTGTAATCCACCTTCTTCATCTACTAATGGAGCTGGAATTTCATTGATAATCATATCAAATAAACAATCCATATTAGGAACCTGAGTTGCAATATCAGGATCTAAACTTGATGTTCCCATTAAAGCTGAAACAAAGACAGTTGGGAAATCTAACTGATTATCATCAGCACCTAATTCCATAAATAATTCTAAAACTTCATCCATAACTTCATGAATACGAACAACTGGACGATCGACTTTATTAATCACGACAATTGGTTTCACTTTAGCTTCTAGAGCCTTCTTTAATACAAAACGTGTTTGTGGCATTGTTCCTTCATAAGCATCAACAACCAATAAAACACCATCAACCATATTCATGATACGTTCTACTTCACCACCAAAGTCAGCATGACCAGGTGTATCCATAATATTAATACGATAATCTTTATAATTAATAGCAGTATTTTTAGCTAAAATAGTAATTCCACGTTCTCTTTCAATGGCATTTGAATCCATTGCTCTTTCAGCAATCTGTTCATTATCCTTTAATGTTCCAGATAATTTTAATAACTGATCAACAAGAGTTGTTTTTCCATGGTCAACGTGAGCAATAATTGCTATATTTCTAATGTTATTCATGTTTTTCACTCCTCCTTTTTGCCTTTTTGATTATAACACAATTCATTGAAAAGACAATACAAAAAGCTTGACTCTTTATTGAATTTATCATGAAAAATACAGGGAGTTTAGCCCTGTATGAAAAAATCATATGTCAGTTGAATCACCTGACGAATATGTTCTAAATTATCATAATTGTGTGTCGCACCTTCTATTGGATGAAAAACTGGATTGACAAAACCTTTTAAATATTTCTGAGATATCGCATAAGGAACTGTTGTATCTTCAGTTCCATGAATAATCATAAGATCATTTTGATAAGTATCTAAATCCTGATATAAATCTCTCGATGTTATATCTTCAACAAATTCATGAGAGATTTCAAAACCACTATGATCATAATAAGGAGCTTCTTCAACATGACCTTTTAAATATTCAATCGCTTCAGGAAGATTGAATGCAGGTGTCCACAAACACATTTTAGAAATATCCTGAGGATACATTTTAGCAACCTCACTTGCGATAGCTCCACCCATAGAATGACCAAGCAAATAAATATCTGTCACACAATCCATCTGTTTGACTTCCTCTAAGATTTTGATGGCTGAATCTAATTCATTTTGAAAAGTCATATCTTTAAAATCCAAATCAGATTGTCCACTACCTAAAAAATCCATACGAATGGTTCCAATATTTTGCTTTTCCATCATTCTTGATAATTGTACATAAGAAAATTTTGTTCCTGTATTTTGACCTGTAAAACCATGAAAAATAATACATACTGGATATTGATTTCCATCAGGTTTATGAAAGAATCCACGCATAACTCCTTGTTTTGTCTTAATTTCATAATATTCTTGCATGTCTTTATCCCCTCCTTATAATTGATTTAAAATAGCTTCTGTCAATAAAGCATAACCATCTTCGTTAATATGTAAACCATCAATAAAAACATCTTCTCTTAAAACATTATCTTGATATAAAGACTGATAAATATCTATAAAGTGAACATAGTCATAAGGTATCATACGTTTATATTCCTGCATGATCATCTGTAAAATATCATGACTTCTTAAACCTTGATGCATAGCCTGATAACCATGAACCTTTTCAATACACGGTATTGGGCTCAACAAATGAATTTGACATTCTGGTAAATTATAATGAATGATTTCTACCATTTCTTTAATATTTAAAGCAATATCCCTTGGACTTGCCATCACTGTATTTCCTAAATCATTTGTTCCTACTAAAATAAAGACTTGGCTTGGATGATATTTGATAACCCCTTCATCGACAAAATGAAGCAACATATCAGATGTTATACCACCAATTCCACAATTATAGACTGGTCCTAAATGTCTAAAAATATGTTCAACATCATAATATTCAATGATGGAATCTCCATAAAAAACAATACTGTTTTCTTCTATATATCTTTGTTGTTGGATAATCTGTATCATTCTTTTTAAAACAGACTCTCTTAACTGATAAATATTTGTATCAAATCTCATATTTTGACGCATACAATCTTCACCTCATTTTCATTATAACATATGTTATATGAAAATAATTTGAACACATAACATGTAAATCACAGTTCCACCAATAATAGATAACAATGTATTACGTTTTATAAGATGTAAAAGAATAACACTCCCAACCCCAATCATCTCACATATTCCATGATTTCCACTGAATAATTCAACACTTCTTAAACAATAAACTACAAGCATTGCCATAATGGCATAAGGCAATACATCTCCAAGATATTCAATAATGGGATAAGATTTACTTTTAAAAATGAAAAAGGGCAAAACTCTGGTTAAAAAGGTTATACAAGCCATAACACTAATCAATATGATTTCATACATTTTCCTTTCCTCCTTTTTGATAAACATAAATCAAACTTAAAATAATCCCAATCATTGAAGGAATAATAAAAGCTTCACTTCCAAAAATCACTAAACAGGCAATGCTTATTCCAAAACCAATATATGTATAAAGATGTTTATCTGTCGTTAAATATTGATCTAAGACAATCACAATAAATAAAGCTGTCATTGCAAAGTCTAAACCTGTTGTGTTGATTGTCAATAATGAGCCTATAATACTTCCTGCTAAACTTCCTAATATCCAATAACATTGATCAAATAAAGAAATAAAAAAAAGATAATATTTTTGACTGCATCCCTCTGGATTTTTAGCACTGACCAATAAAGAGTAGGTTTCATCAGTCAAAGAAAAAATCATATAGGGTTTGAGTTTTCCCATATCTTCAAACTTTTTAATCATGGATAGACCATAAACCAGATGTCTGGCATTAATCAATAGTGTCATAATTATTGTATTAATAACAGTTGCCCCTGATGTTAAAAGATTGATTGCGACAAACTGCATACTTCCAGCATATATAAATACACTCATAGCTAACGCATATAAAAAAGAATATCCTTCACTTTCCAGTAACATACCAAATGCCATCCCCAATACAATATATCCCATCATGACTGGTATGGAAGCAATAAAAGCTTCTCGCATTGTTTTTTTCATGATTTCACCTCAAATCTATATGGATAATATTTTAACATTATTTATTTGTTTTGTGAAACATGAATATGTATTTTAATACAGAAAAATAGAAAATATATCATTATTTTTGTTATTTCCATAAAAAAGATACATAATATCAATTATGTATCCCATATAAACAATCAATGATGTTATGTTTTTATTTATATAATGATCTATTTTTTTATCAGTACAAGTGACTCATATGGTTTTAACATCATTTCATTTTCTAATATCTGGCGATTGACATTTGATAATAGAATATCATATTGAATTGCATCTATGCTTATAGATGTTGTCTGATCACCATAGAAATGATTATAAACAATGATTTCCTGATCTTGATATTGGCGTTTATAGGCATATAGTGTTGGATGATCTGATAGTAGTGGTTCATATGTTCCTAAACTAATGACTTGGTATTGTTTTCTTAATTGAATTAATTTTTGATAATAATAGAAAACTGAATCTTGATCTTCTAGATTTTTTTCTACATTAATATCTTTATAATTATAAATCGGTTCTATCCATGATTCCACATCACTAAATCCTGCATATGCCTGATCATTCCATTGCATAGGTGTACGTGCATTATCTCTTGATTTACTCAATAGAATCTGATAAATCTCTTTTTCTAGTACACCTTTATCTTTAAGAATCTGATAGGCATTTAAGCTTTCAACATCACGATATTGATGAATATCTGTAAAATAGGCATTAGTCATTCCTATTTCTTCACCCTGATAAATATAAGGTGTTCCTCTTAGCATATGGATTGTTGTGGCTAGCATTTTGGCAGATTCTTTTGGATAATTCTTGTCATCTCCAAAACGTGATAAAACACGTGGCTGATCATGGCAGCACCAAAATACAGCATTCCATCCATTCCCATTTTGCATACCTAATTGCCAATCGTTTAATAATTGTTTTAATTCCTGAAAGTCAATTGGAGTAAGGATAAGGATTTACGAATGGTATCACGAGATGATTGATAAATATTCATGAGTTCATTTTCACTTGGCAAAAATGTATTGGACTGAATTTCATTTTTTTCAATCTTCTGTTTCAAATCTTCATAAATCTGTTGATAT